>JACKQG010002380.1_pt1 | contig 24680 bp, 23 predicted proteins | sample 8237621 | NCBI WGS metagenome assembly JACKQG01 (sample SAMN15677084, study PRJNA649215) | marine metagenome | biome: marine; feature: Black Sea; material: saline water; isolation source: suspended particulate matter (SPM) from the Black Sea western gyre | collected 2013-06-09/2013-06-10 | depth... | reverse complement strand
CGTTTTTGGTCTTCTTTGTCCTGTCCCCCTTCCAATACGCAATCCTTGTAGGGCCAAGCTAAAACCACATCCCGCTTTTCTGAAAAGTATTTACCGTCTTCGTCTAATAAGCCTATTTTATTTCTGAAACTGGTATAAGAATCGGGGAGAAATTCTTTGTCGTTGACAAATTGAATGAATTTGTCTTTGTCAAAAACAAGTGTACTTTCTACATTAATAAAAAAGTGTTTTTTCAGGCGGTCATTATTTATTAGATATTTGAGAAGAGAAGATTCTAATTTTAGGGCATCTTCCGTCAGTTTGTTTTTGAGAAGTTTGCCTGCACTTGTATAAAGGGTATCGTCTTTCAGTAATTCAATTAACGTGTTTTGTAGGTTTTGCATAAAATTATTCCGATAGATATTATTACTTCCATTCTTTGCGGTAGGTGTATGTAACAGTTTTGGTTTCGCCTGCAGGAACCGTCAGCGGAAAATAAATGGTCGAGGCATCTTTTTTGATGTACATATCTGTCGCATCGCGAATCACCCAATCACCGGAGATATGTTCAATGGCACGAATGGTGACTTCTTTTTCTTTCGTATTTCTCAACTGAAGTTCAATTGTGGCTTCTTCGCTTTTTCGCTGCCGGTCATATTGAAGCACTTTGCGCTTTCCACGGACGTCAAATGCACGCCCCGCTGTCAGTGTTGCCGTACTACCGGTTGGAATCTGGTCCAGATAATCCTCTCCCACAAATTTAATCGATCCGTTTTTTACTGCATGGTACAATTCAACTTTCCCGGCAGGCAGAGGAATATTTAATTTATTCTCTTTCGTGTTTGCAATCTTTATTTCTGCAACTAAAGGTTCGCTTCTTTGTACACGCTCTCTATTTTCAAAAACATATTCTTTTTCATAATTTACCCAACGCGGAGAATAAAGTCTGACAGTTGTATGTTGATTCGTAAAAAACTTTTGTCTGTCAGACAGAAGATACTCATGGTAATCTCCTAAACTTTCTCTTTTTGGTGCTGTAGGTCCTGTATCGCTGCCAACGACTCTAAACGCCGATTTTGTAACGTCCAAAGCTCCGCTTCTTTTTAATGCCTGATTTACTCTGTGTAAAGTTCCTTCAACTAATCGCAATTCAGTTTGGCTGAAATCTATACCGCTGTTGTTTGTAATAAATGCCTCAGAAATTAATTCCCCCATTCCGGTGGACCTATCCATGATGAATCGATACACGGCATTCCAATCAAACCCGGTGCTCAGATAAATAATATTCCCCGTTTCCTCTCCGGTTTTATTCGCTCTCACAGACCATTCAAGAGAGGGTTTGAACCGATGACGTTGTTTCATCTCATTTGTCATGAGATAATCAATTTTTTCTACCGGAATAAATATCATGTCATTCTTTTCTTGAATCATGATTCCTTTTGAGGAATATTCTAACAAGGACCCTTCAAAATATTTTCCGCCAACTGTTTTTAATTCAACTTCACCACCTAATTTACTGACAAAGTAGTCTTGACTCCGAAAAACATCTGAGTTGAGCGTTTGAGATAACACATCTGCATTAGGCAACGCAAGAAATGGCGATTCAGGGAACACACCCGAAGGAAGAAGATCATACGTTAATGTGTTCACTCCCTTATTTAGTGCCCACTTCACCGGTTGAGCCACCAACGCAAATCCGTCTTTATATAGTGTAACTGTTGCATTGGATGATTGTGAAAAAACGCAATTAGACAGAAAAATTATCCATAAAATTTTCTTCATTGTAACATCTCCAAATTAGATTTTATTTTTTCAAGTTCCTCGGACATCTCGGTAATTTTTTTCCGTTCTCGTTCAACAACTGCTTCGGGAGCACGTTGTACAAAATTTTTGTTGGACAATTTTTTCTTTACACCCACGAGATGTCCTTCCAATTCCTTCCGTCGTTTTCCCAAACGATGCTTTTCTTTATCCAAATCAATCAACCCTTCTAACGGAAGAAATATTTCGATGTTCCGAACGACGCCGGTTGCCGAATGTGGTGGCTTATCAACGGCTTTTCCCCAAGTGATATTGTTTATAGATGCCAGTGTTTTGATGACAGATTGATGATCAGATAATATTTTTCCCCTGGCTTCTGTACACCGAACAACCATATCTGCTTTTTTTGCCGGTGGAACATTTAATCGGCTGCGAATCGCTCTTACGGATGAAATAATTTCCTGCAAGAGTTCCATTGTTTCTTCTGCATCTTTGTTGATGACCTTTTCTTTTATTTTTGGCCACGAGCTTACGATAAGATCCGGTTCATCGTTTGTTTTAAAATGACTCCACAATTCTTCAGTGATAAACGGAGAATACGGATGAAGCATTTTAAGGATAGTCTTCAGCACTGTTACGGCTACCGTCCGAGACATATCCGCAAGATGCTTATCTTCTCCCCGGAATCTTGTTTTTGCAATTTCGATATACCAGTCACAAAAATCACTCCACGTAAACTCATACATTACTTTTGCTGCTTCATTAAAGTGGAATCGATCAAGTTGGCGATTCAGATCACGGGTAGCGTGATTCATCTTACTGAGAATCCATTGTTCCGGAAGGTCAAGGTTTTCTTTAGAAAGATCAATGTCCGGGATCGTTTTGTCTTCAAGATTCATTTGGATAAATCGAGCAGCATTCCAGAGTTTGTTCATGAAATTTCGGCCGACTTCGAGACGACTGGAAGTAAACAGGACATCCAATCCTTGGGGCGCCATAAGCATAATCCCAAACCGAACTGCATCGGTTCCGTATTGATCAAATAAGTCAAACGGATCGGGTGAATTCCCAAGAGACTTACTGAATTTCCGACCGTCCTCATCCCTGAGAATACTGGTAAAATACACATCTTTAAACGGAATTTCGCCGATAAATTCCTCGTTCGCCATAATCATCCTTGCCACCCAAAAAAAGATAATATCCGGGCCGGTAACAAGTGCATCTGTGGGCATATAATATTTTAATTCGTCACTGTCTTGAGGCCAAGAATGAACAGCAAATGGCCATAACCATGAGCTTGACCATGTATCTAACACATCCGGGTCTTGTACGATGGATGTCGATTGGCATTTTGTACATGATTTAGGCGACTCAACCTGCACATGAACCTGACCGCAATCACTGCATGTATAAACAGGGATACGATGTCCCCAAGTCAACTGCCGGCTGATGCACCAGTCTTTAATGTTCTCCATCCAATGATTGTACGTTTTTACCCAATGTTTTGGGTGGAAGTTAATTTTGCCGGTGTTGACAGCCTCTATCGCCGGTTTCACTAACTCATCCATTTTCATAAACCATTGTTCAGACATATACGACTCAATCGGGACGCCGCCTCTTTCGGAATAGCCAACCTTATTAGTATAATCTTCAATCTTAACCACATACCCAAGTTCCTGCAGATTATGGACGACTTTCTTTCTGGCCTCTTCTCGTGACAATCCCTGAAATTCTTCCGGAGCATTCTTGTTCAGTGACGCATCATCATTCATGATATTGATAAACTCAAGATCGTGTGTTTTTCCCATCTCAAAATCATTTGGGTCGTGGGCCGGAGTTACTTTTACACAGCCGGTTCCAAATTCCGGGTCTACAAACTCATCTGTAATAACAGGAATTTTTCGTCCCACCAGCGGTAGGAGAATTTCTTTCCCGATTAAATGCTTAAATCGCTCATCTTCGGGGTTGATAGCAACGGCCGTGTCTCCCAGCATGGTTTCCGGGCGTGTGGTCGCAACAGTGACAAATTCATCTGACCCTGAAACCGGGTACTTAAAATACCATAGTTTTCCGTAAACCTCCCGATGGATAACTTCTTCATCGCTAATCGCAGATTTGGACACCGGACACCAGTTAACCAATCTATGTCCTCGATAAATCATCCCTTTGTGATACAGACGGACAAATGACTCTAACACCGCTTGGGTGTAGCCACCATCCATGGTAAAACGTTCACGTTCCCAATCACATGAACATCCTAATCTCTTTAACTGACTAATGATAATTCCGCCAAATTTTTCCTTCCATTGCCAAGCATGATTTAAAAATTCTTCCCGCGATAGATCCTCTTTATTAATTCCTTTTTCCTTCAGCATCTTCACAACTTTTGTTTCCGTTGCAATCGACGCATGATCCGTTCCGGGAATCCAGCATGCTTCTTTCCCTTCCATCCGTGCCTTACGAATCAAAATATCCTGCATGGTATTGTTCAATACGTGCCCCATCGTCAACATACCGGTAACATTTGGGGGCGGAATTACAATGGTGTACGGTTCCTTATCCGGGTTGGGTTCGGAATGGAAATAATTATGTTTAAGCCAGTAGTCATACCAACGATTTTCTACGTCGGCGGGGGAATATCTTTTTTCAAATTGCGTCATTATTAAATCTTTTCTGTCGTCTTATCGTTCAATAATTTATGTCTTAGTCTTAACGTTCAAGCACCAAGCTAAAGGCTGTCGTCAATTTTAGTACATTTGTATTTGCCGTCACCAATTTTTTGCAAAGCACACTGCTGATATTCTGCATGACTTTATATCCGGTTTCCATGTGCGTGTCACAGATATCAAACAAATCGTCCTTCATAATCTGCATGAGATAACAATCCGTCAATGCCTTGATATTCGCTGTTCTTTTTGCATTGTCATCAAACAGAGTCATCTCTCCGAAAAAGGGCGGAGGGCTCAGCTTGTGACTGAGTTGAACGATTGATTTTTCCCGATTATCGTTCCCTCGTTTGCTCAACGGCAAGGTTAATGCCTGATTAATCTCAATCGTTCCGTCTACTAATAAAAATATAGAGTCTCCAAGTTCTCCTTCTCTAATAAATTCCTCACCTACTTTTATATGGATAGCTTTCGTAACTTGACGAAAATATTCTAATTCATGATCTTTAAGATTGTTGAAAATTGAGAAACGTTTCATGTGTTTAATTTCCATATCGACCTCACAGAATTACGATAGCACGTTCGCCATCTTTGATGATATAATCTTTTTGAGGATTTATCACCGTACTTACTTTACTTTCCTCTTGGAGAGAAATACCACCTTCTTTGAGTTTTCGTTCGATAAATGCATCCAATGATGAGGGGTCAGCGGATAGAACTTCACCAATTCCTAATTGCTCTTCTTCGGAATACACACCGACTAATACCCAATTATTTTCTGTTCTAAAATTCTCAAACAATTCATTGTATGTCCGCCCTATAAATTCCGCCGGAATGGCCATACGCTTAAATCGTGTTGAAGATTTATTACTGAGCAAAACATCTACCGTCTGCGGGATGCCCGGGTCCATCACATGGGAAGCAACCATGTAGGCACCAAAATCATCACTCAACACTACCTCATCCACATTCGCACGACGAATGTGTTTCAGATTATCTCGGTCATGAAGATACGCAACCACTCGGAGATTTGAATCCATGCTTTTGATGGTCATCGTCGCAAAAATGGTTTTTTCATCTGGATGACTTGCCTTAGGACTTACCGGATTTGGTATGATGACCACTGTCTCAGCACTTCGAACATTTGCTTTTTCTAAAATGCGCTCCTGTGTAAAATCTCCGGTAACGTAGTTCAAATTAATTTTCTGATATTTACTTTTTAATCGATTGATTTCTTCTTCACTAAGCTCATTAATCAACACCAAATTTAATTTTCCATCAGACAGATACTGTATTGAGTCAATAATTTGCTCACCATTCCGATTCCATCCGCAGAGAATAATATGTTTATTTACTTTGATTTTTTCCAATCCTTTGCCCTCCCGAATTTTTTTTGCAACAAAAATAGATGAAATCGTCGCAGTTAACATAGATATTAATGAGATCCCCGCAAACATAACGAGAACGGAAACCAAACGTCCGCTTGTAGATTCCGGAGCAAAATCGCCATATCCAACGGTGGTCATGGTAACAATCGCCCACCAAAAAGGATTCTCTCCTTCTATAATCGCTCCTGTTTCCAGGAGACGTAAAATCAGCCCTCCCAGAGTCATGACGATAAGAATCCCCGCGCCAATCTGGAAAAAACTGTTACGAATTAATGTACGAAGCCACAGACGCATAGGCGAAAATTAACCTATCCTGAGGAATTATTATAGAATAGTTTTTTATTCAGAGGATTTTGTAAATACTGCAACCGTTTCTACATGAGCCGTATGCGGGAACATATCAACAACAGCCAATTTTGTTAATGTATATCCACGGTCTAATATAATTCGAGTATCGCGTGCTTGGGTTGCCGGATTACACGAAATGTACACAATCCGTTTTGCACCAATTTTTGCCAGATGTCTTGCCATCTTCTCATGCATTCCTGCCCTGGGAGGATCAACAATGACGACATCCGGTTTTGGCAGTTTTTTAACAAGCCCGGTTTGTGTGAAAAATGTATCTAAATTTGCTTTGTGAAAAAAGGTATTCCCGATTCCGTTTGAAACGGCATTACGGGCAGCATCTTCGAGAGCAGAGACGATTACTTCAAACCCATGGACTTCTTTAGCATACTTTGCAATATACAAAGTGATGGTCCCGGTACCGCAATAAAGATCATATACAATGTCATCTTTTGTAATATCAGCGCCTTCCAGTGCAATTTCATATAATTTTTCACCCTGAATACTATTGGTTTGAAAAAATGAATTCGCAGAAACCTCAAAGGTTAACTCTCCCATTTTTTCCTCAATGGTAGGGGTGCCATGCAAAATAATTTCATACTCTCCGTGTGCCGTATCCCCTTTGCGTGTATTTACATTATTAATGATGGACGTAATCTTGGGATATTTCTCCAAAAGTGCGTCTACAATCGGCTGCAAAAAGTCCGTATTCTCATAGGAAGTCACAAAATTTACCATCACCTGATTAGTGTTCACGCCAAAACGCAGCACTAAATGACGGAGAAAACCAATGTGCGTCCGCACATCATACGGTTTTAGGTTATTCTCTTTGGCAACGGCTCTGACCAAATTTAGAATGCCATTCCCCAATGTTTGCTGAATGTGGCATTCATTAATGTCCAATATTTTATCAAATCGCTTCGGGATGTGTAATCCAAGTGCAAAATCTTTTTCGACGTTTTCCGGTTCGTCAGGTAATAACCACCGCCTGTTGGAGAATGTAAATTCCATCTTATTGCGATAATGAAAATACGGATCAGACGGGACAACTGTATCAATCTTGATATCTTTTATCCCTGCCATACGACGAAAAATATTTTCAACTTGTTGGCGTTTTTGGTTCACTTGTTCGGCGTATTCTAGATGCTGGGCTCTGCATCCGCCGCAAAAATCGAAATGTTCACAGCGAGGTACCACATAATCTGATGACTGTTTCAATACTTCCACAACGCGGGCTTCACCAAATCCTTTACGCTTCTTATATAAAAATGCGTTGACCGTTTGCCCGGGAATACCGCCATCCACAAAGATGACAAAATCGTCCACCCGTGCAACCCCTCTGGCACCATAAGCCAGAGATTCAATTTTCAGTTCTAACTCAGTTCCTTTTTTTAACATTCTCTTTCTTTCATATTAAGAATAGCCATAGATTTTACGGATTGCATAGACATGCCGTAAAATATCAAAACTATTTACTCTGTTAGTGTGTTAGATCCTTATTTATAACTACATCAATCAAAACCGAACGGTCATATTCAAACCCGGAGAATACCTCCCGGCATTGCGCATAATTGTCGGCTGGAATGACAGACGGAATTGAGATGGATCACTTTTTTTGGATACAAACCTGTTTTTGGATACAGCCTTGAATGTAAAATAAAATCCTGCCGTTATCGATGCTATATCCACAAACCTAAAGTTTTCATTCGACAAATCCATGTCTGTAAGTAATGCTGTACCAATCCAGGCTAAATATCCCGCCACAGATCCGAGTGCGACTATTCCGGCATCACCTGTGGTTAAATCAACTCTCTGAACAAGTTTATCTGCCATATATGTATACCCGTTTATTGAAACTAACCCTAATAACATCCAGGTTCGATATTCTTCGATATTTAGTGCTGAAGTTAAAAAGCCCCAACAAAATGCTCCGACAGTCGTTCCTAATCCCACAAATGATGCATCCCCTCTTGTGTAAGGTTTGTTCATAACATATTTATGCGTATAATATCCACCTGCCAGTGTTCCTGCATACGTCAATGGAATCCCTACTCTAAACCAATTTTCACTTGGTTCCTCATCCGGGATATCTGTGATAAGCGTATAAATTCCCCACGTATTAAAGCCGCTTAACGAACTTCCACCTATAATCAACTGAGCCTGTCCGTTCGTTGGTTCCCATTTGCGATAGAGCCTATCTGCTTGCCAAGCACCAATCGGAGCAGCAACCATCATATACGTCAATATAGTCTTACCTTGAGGATCTATTTTATCCCAATTCTCAAAACCAACCATAGCGACGAGAGGATATGCTGAAATAAGCCCCATAGTCGTGCCAAAGTTTTGTGCCCATGCTCTTCCATAGGAAACATCCATTTCTTTCGTGTACATCCATGTGGCAGGAAATCCTCCGGCAAAAAATAAAAACTGTATCCCGTAATAAGTTTTCTCATCTTCAATATTAAGAATATAGGGAATTGCATTTCCATACAATCCATTTCCGAGTAGCATATTTTGTCCGATAATCCAATAACGGCCTTCGTGGTTTCGAATGATGCTCTCAGACCGTTTTTCAGATAAAGCCCATTGTTGTTGTATCCGTAAAATCTCGTCTTCTTCCATCCCAAAAGATGCCTGAAGCGCATTTAACAAGGTTAACTCTTCAATCGTAATTATACTGTCTTCCATCGCAATGGTATATAGACTGCGATAGGTTTCAACGTGAGTTTGAGCGAATATGCTTGTAGCGCAGATAACTACTATCACTATCATTATTTTTCTCATGTCTATTTCACCTTTACATTAATTGGATAATTTCGGTAATACATGAACGATAATGTACACAACAATTTACAATGATACAAAAAAATGAATACAGAAAAGTAACGTTTCAGTTTTGGGCAGGATACACGTTTATAATAAATTGGGTACCGGAGTACAATAATGAGCCACAGGTGAATTATTGTCAAATAAAAATGATTCACGCTGCTCATCATTTTACTCCAATTTTAATTTTAAGTAAAAAAAACATTGACATCCCACCCATAACTGAATGATTACACAGAAAATGGTTATATTTTCACATAAACTTCATCAATAATCCCGATAATGATTGACCGTATAGGGGCATTATCTTCTTTAACAATCTGCCGGGCAGAATTGCCTTCATCGATCACAAGTACAGTTTCACCGGCACCGGCACCTACGGTATCAATCGCAATTAGATAATCTCCGGTCAAACTCCCATCTGGATTCAATTTATCAACAACCAATGTTTTACGCTCATCATAAAAAGTGTGGTTTATTGTGGAATGCATAGCACCGCTGACTTTCCCAATAATCATTCAGCTACCTCATTTTTCAGAAGATGCACATCGTCTACGATTCCAATCACAGCATCATCCACGGGCACAAACCACGGGTCAAGCGCCAGCGCAGCTTCCCGAGAACTCTCGTAGTAAATCAACTCTCCGGGCCCGGCCATGCGTGTAGAATCAGCAGCAACAATTGGTGAGCCTTTTGGTTCCTGATTCTTATCTAACGGCTGTACCAAAACCATAGGCACATTTTCAAGTCCTTTATAAACAATAGAAAGTGTGACGGTTCCAAATACTTTACCAAGTTTCATTTTAGAGTTCTCCGCCGTGCAAATCATCAAATACCGTTTTTGAAAACATGGTTGATGAATTGATTTGTTTTACCATGTCTTCATGAATATTCGGAATAATCATGTCGCGATACCAATATTCTTCTTTCGTCACCGACTGTTTGGCAATGTCTACAGCGGTTTGTACTTCTTCCAACGAACCCCCAAAGATGGAGAATGCCTTCCCTCCAATATCATCTGCAAGTCGAATTTCTATCATATCTACATCGGCTCCTTTAATGCCGGCATCTGAAGATTGAATCATTGATGCTACTGAAGTCGTCTCAATAATGCCAATTGCATCATGCTTACAGGGAATTCTTTCCCCCAATATTCCATCGTGCACCTGTGGATGTACGTCCGAAAGAATGACCTTGTCCAAGATTTGGTCCATTGAAACATCAAGACCTTCGACGTAAGCCTCTTCCACGGAGGCTACACTTCCGCCAATCAGTATCAGATATTTTCCGTTATGGACTGTCCCTGCTTTTAATACATTGATTGGAGATTTTTTCACCATGGCATCACCGGTACGAATCCCTGTAGCAATACTGGATATTTCTAATAATGCAATTGCCGGATATTTTTTCATTTAATCAAACCTTTTAATTTTGATACTATAAATCTGAAGTAGTCTGCCCAATTACGAATAACCACTTACCAAATCATACAATCCTGAAGTGGTCTACCATGACACATCGTCGTTCTCGTGAGAAACTCCGCGGATTCGTAATCCCCTCTCCGGTGGGACTTGCAATGGAGAATGAACAATAGCCTTCTCCTTCATATCCCAATCCTGAAAGAGCCGGTCCGTTTTTCACAAATATGGAAGTATCCATCCTTCTGGCCATTTTACTCAGGTTGTCAATATTCCGTGAATGCATGATCGCAGAATGTCCAAAACCATGTTCGGCTTTTTTCGCAATCTCAATTGCAGATTCTGCGTCCGGCATTCGAACAATCGGCAGGACCGGCATCATCTGCTCTGTCCAAACCAGCGGATGGTCTTTTTTCACATCCACGATTGCCAACCGAATATCCTCGGGAACATTCAACCCGATTTTGGAGAGGATTTCTTGTGCATTCTTACCGATCAGCGATTTATTCATCACCGCCGGTTTTTCGGGACCGTTATCTTTGGTGAAAATCACCTTACTAAGTTCAAACATCTGTTGGGGATTCAGCACATACGCTTTGTTCGCAGCCATCGCCCTTATCAATTGATCGGCAACTGATTCAACCACAAACACTTCCTTCTCATCAACGCAGATGATGTTATTATCCATGGAAGCACCCTTCACAATTGCTCGGGCGGCGTTCTCAATATCTGCTGTTTCATCGACAACCACCGGTGGATTTCCGGGTCCGGCGCAAATCGCACGCTTACCGCTGGACATCGCTTCGTTCACCACTCCGGCACCTCCAGTAACAACTAACAGTCTGACACCGGGATGCTTCATCAATGCCTGCGCGCTTTCAATGGTAGGTTTTTGTACAGTTGTTACCAAGTTTGGCGGACCACCTGCTTTTACGATTGCTTCGTTCAGCAAAATGATGTTGTATGTACTTACTTCCTTTGCATTCGGGTGTACGTTAAAAACTACAGCATTCCCGGCTGATACCATTCCGATTGTGTTGCAAATGATAGACGAAGTCGGATTGGTTACCGGTGTAATTGCCCCGATCACTCCATAGGGAGCAAGTTCTAGCAACGTTAATCCTCTATCTCCGGTAAACGCAACAGGTTCCAAGATTTCTGGACCTGGAGTTTTTTCAATCACCAAGCGGTTCTTTTCTACTTTATCAGTAAACCGTCCCAGTTTTGTTTCCGCAAAAGCACGACGCGCCAAATCCTCGGCATGGATGTCCATGCTTCTTCGAATCTCAGAGATGATATCCTTCCGCTTGGAAAAACTCATCGTCATCAACTCGTCGAATGCTTTTTTAGCTGCATTTACAGCAGAATCGATATCCGGAAAAACGCCCATCGTCTGATGTTCAGTTTCGGATTTATCGGTTTTCTTAATGGAAGGCTTTTCTATCATCTGATAGATCTGCGCGGCCATTTTGTTGATTTGTTGTTCAGTTAGTTGTGACATAGTTGCTAAATCATGAGAGTTGAAAATGAATTTGGGTAGGAAAAATGTTAATCTTTTGGATCCTTAACATCGTTACTATGTATCGGGATTTCATCATACCAAAACCACTATCCATTTTTCTATCTATTCAGTAATGGATGGAATTGCAATGTTATTTATTTTAAAATTAGGGTTGGAGTAAAATGATGAACAGCGTGAATCATTTTTATTTGACAATAATTCACCTGTGGCTCATTATTGTACTCCTGTACCCAATTTTTTATAAACGTGTATCCTGCCCAAAACTGAAACGATACCCATTTTCTATTTTCCATCTATCAATCATTTACTCCTTTTTTGTACATAAAGTCACCGCCGGTTTCCCAGTTGTCCACAATTGCCATGACAACAGCATCACATGGACGTTTATCTGTCATGACTGTTTGTCGGGCAGAGCTTCCGGTAGCATAGAGTACTATTTCATCCACTCCTGCTCCCACTGCATCTGCCGCGACAACAAAACCATCTCTGGGGTTCCCATCCAGATCCACATTCTGTAGGACTAAGAATTTTAGCCCTTCCATGCTCTGCTCTTTTCGGGTGGCGACTACCGTCCCCACTACTTTTGCCAGATTCATGTGACGACGATCAGTTAAGACTGCTTACTTAATTCAGCTTTGCCTTCTTTTTCACGTCCCAACGGGATCACTGCATCTACATTTACATGCGGACGGGCGATGATATGAACGGCAACGATTTCACCCACTCTTGCGGCACCGGCTTTACCGGCTTCACAGGCGGCTTTTACGGCAGCAACATCCCCGCGGATATTTACGCTAACGTAACCACCACCGGTTTTTTCGTAAGATACCAGTTCTACTTTTGCAGCTTTTACCATTGCATCTGCAGCTTCTACTGCAGCAGGGAAACTTCGCGTTTCCAACATTCCAAGTGCTTCAGCCATTTTCTTTTCCTCTTTTTTGTTGTGTGTTACTTATGACCTTCTTTACCGGTCACATCTTCAACTGCATTGACGGCTGCCCGCCATGCAATATCAATATCTCTTTCTTCTCCGCCCAAATAAATTCTGCCGAAACTTCCGAAGGACCGTACCTCCAAAATATTGATTTCAGCCGCTTTCTCCGCTTCGTTTGCTGCCAATGCAGCGTAGGCAGCGGGTTGGACTTCCATCACAAAAAGCGTTTGTCCCGGAGTAATCATGTTTCCATGACGCATCCGATTGATCAACTGAGTTTGATGATCATCCACTCTGCGGATGACTTGCTTCGAATAAATTTTTGGTTTCCACCGGTCACTTTCTGTTAAATCCAACGCCTCCAAAATCGCCTGTCCGGCTTGACGAACATCTGCTTGGGATTCTGAATGTATCTCCAACATACCATAAAGTCGTTCGACGATTTGCATCCCCGGTGTAACATGGGTTGATTTTAAGGCAATATCCGTGATCCGGTTGATCTCGATCCCGGGAGATATTTCCACATAAAGGGACGCCATCCCGGCGATCGGTAAAAATCCTTTTGCCACCGTTCCTAAGAAGGCAGCATATTGCGGTTGAAGTTTATCTAAAAATACATAAGCTCTGAGGTCTACCATTTTCGTTCTCCATTTTGTTTGATTTGTTAGCCGCGAAGTTCGCTAAGAACCGCGAAAGATTATTTAGTAAATACATATTTTTGCCATATTCTCTTTTGGGCGTTTTTTTGGTCTTAGTGGCTAAAACTCAATTTGACATTGTGACAGATTTTGCTTCCCTGATGATTTTAATCCCGGCACTCGCACCAATACGTGTCGCTCCCGCCGCAACCATTTCTTTCATATCATCCAAGGATTTAATGCCGCCGGCAGCTTTGATTCCCATCCCTGCATGTCCGGCAATTTGATTCATCAGGGACACATCCTCAACTGTTGCGCCGTGCGGACCAAATCCAGTCGATGTTTTTACATAATGTGCCCGTGCCTTTTTTGTAAGTTGAATTGCTCGGACTTTTTCATCATCTGTTAAATATGCCGCTTCAATGATGACTTTACAAATCGCGCTACCGTCTACACAGGCTTCCCGTACACCACGGATATCTCTGTAAACTAAATCATCATTGCCACTCTTTAATGCGCCGACATTGATGACCATATCAATTTCTGTTGCGCCGTCACGAATTGCCTGTCTTGTCTCCATCGCCTTGATTTCTGACCGATGTGCACCGGAAGGAAATCCAACGACAGTGCAAACGTCCACATCCGTCCCTTTAAGTTCTTCCGCTGCCAGTTTCACATAGCTTGGACTAATACACACGGATGCAAAATGATACTCTTTTGCCTCTGCGCAAATTCGTTTAATGTCTTCTTCGGTTGCGTCAGGTTTAAGAATCGTATGATCGATGCATTTTGCAATATCACTGGGTACGTTCTCACAATTGGTCCCATTATGAACCCCTATTCGTGATACCCCGAAATCCATAAATTGACGAAGCGTTTCAGGTTTCCGTTCAATGTGGATACCACAACGACACACCATCTCCGAACTTTCATGAGCATCATCATGAACATGGTTCATGGGAATCTTTGTATTCATTAATTCTTTTACTTTTCCGGCGATCTTTGTCAGGTCTTCGGTTGAAATATTCATCGAAGCTTTCTCCTTCTCTTTTGAATAGTGACTGTGTTCTTTTGCGGAGGTATTATCCAGGCCGTCTATCATCCCCCCCCGCCGTAAATGGCGGTCAGCGGTGCATTCATGTTTTAAAAATGTATCCACAATTTGGTTCGCCAGCGGTGCCCCGATGAGCCCTGCGCCCAGCGTCAACACGTTCGCATTATTGTGCACGCGGGCATTTTTTGCACTGGAGATATCATAACAAAGCGCGGCTCTGATTCCTTTAATTTTATTGGCAACCATGGATGAACCAATCCCGGCACCGTCAACAATGATTCCGATATCGGCTTTTCCTTCTGAAATATGCATGGCAACTTTTTTGGCAAATTCCGGATAATCAACGGAATCTTTACTGTCTGTACCAAGGTCTGTCACATCAAAACCTTTTCCTATTAAATGACCTTTGATACTTATTTTCAGATCATATCCGCCATGATCGCAACCCAGAGCTATACGTTTATTATTCATAATATTTACTCTTCTAATAATTTTTTTGCTATCCATTCATCGGTTATCAGGCAATTAAACCATTTTCCCCTAAGTCCGGCTTGAATAGCGCTTAATTTATCTTTACCGCCCGCGACCGCGATCGCATATTCCTTGGCTTTTAAATCATTTAACTCAATCCCTATCGTGCGCTGATCTAATCCCAGGGATGCTATTTCACCATCCCGATTAAGGATACGTGAACAAATATCTCCAACCGCACCTTGATTGATTAAATCGTCAACTTCTTTCTTATCAAAATAATCAGCTTTTACTAACACGGAGTCATGACTGAAAGACCCGATGGTGAATACAGCGATTTTTGCTTCTTTTGCGAATTGAAGCGTTCGGTTAATGTTCCTGTCAGAAATAATTGCAGTTTTTAAATCGGATCGATCGACAACTGCCGGAAGAGGTAACAAATACGGGACTGCTTCATATTTTTCACCGATACTTTTAGCGATCTCACTGGCATGCGTATCATATTCAGCTCTCGATATCCCGCCATTCAACTGGACAACAATACTGTTTTTTATCGGTTGCTTTTTCAATTGACGGGCAACTTCCTGCATCGTCGTTCCCCAGGATATTCCAAGGATCATTTTTTCATGATTGATCTGATCTAAAAAGACAACGGTGGCTTTACCAAGTCTTGCTTTTATTGTTGCCGGATTATTATGCGCAGGGACAACAATTACCTTTTTAAGGCCGTATTTGTCAATTATCTCTTTTTCTAAGCGAGAACCTGAGTCTTTTGGATCAACAACTTTAATCTGGACGATCCCAACATCTTGAGCTTTTTGTAATAGGCGGGATACACCGGGCCTCGAAATGCCAAATTTGTCGGCGATCTCTTGTTGCGTGAACCCGTGCTCATAATATAAGCGGGCGGTCTCTACCAAAAGTGATATGTTGTCTTTTTCAGTGTTTTTCATTAGAACATATGTTCATTTGCTTTTAACATCTGTTCAAGTTTAAGCGTAGCAAACCGTTGGTGTCAAGGGTTTTTTGAAAATTTATTTTAATGAATTAAGAGAATAAGGTAGAGGGACAACAGGTAGACTGAGTCAGGTAATCCAGTCTAACTTGGTATGTAGACCTTTTTGTCAGTTAAACAGACGCTTCACTTTACTTACTAAATCTTGAGCTTTTTCCGCCGTTTCGGCTTCAGCATAAATCCGCATAATCGGTTCAGTATTGGATTTCCGTAAATGAACCCACGAGGTGTTCCAGGTAAATTTCACTCCGTCAATCGTATTGATATCCGCGTCACTATACATGGCACGCATTTTCTGCAGCACCATTTCCACATCAACATCCGTAAGCAACACTTTATCCTTTACAATTTCAAATTGCGGCAAAGCTAGTTTTATATTGCTTACCGGGTCCGGTACTTGAGCCAATCTATTCAGCACTAAGGTTGCCGCCACCAGTGAATCCCTGCCAAGATGCGCTTCCTTCAAAATCACGCCGCCGTTCCCTTCACCGCCAAACAAGGTCCCGATCTCTTCCATCTTATTAACCACATTGATCTCTCCGACAGCAGCGCGTTTTACAGCTACACCATATTTTTCTGCCATCTTTTCCAACACCATTGATGTGGACATATTTACCACGAACGGCTCATTACGACTGGTAGTCTTTAAATATCCCTCTCCTGCGATGGCAAGCGTGTATTCTTCTCCCAGCGGATGACCTTTCTCATCGACGATGGCTAATCGGTCGGCATCGGGGTCAACGGCAAAACCAATATCGGCTTGGTTATCAACGACTACTTTTGAAAGGTCTGTCAAATTATGCGGGAGTGGTTCTGTCCCACGGACAAACTCCCCCGTACGATCGCAATACAGTTCGATGACTTTGCATCCCAAGGCATCCAGCATCATCGGCAATGCCTCTGAACCGGCTGCATTCACGGCATCGATCACAACTTTAAAATGCCGTTTTCGGATGGCGTTACTGTCAATACATTTCAAACTGACATTATGGATAACATGTTTTTGGATAGCATTGTTCTCCATCCAGATCATTCCACGCCGTTCGGCGGTTTGCTGTTCGGGTTTTTCATCCACCCTGTCAAACAAATTAATGCATTGATCGAGATGGAAAAATGCGCCGTCTTCTCTGACAAATTTGAATCCGTTCCATTCTGCCGGATTATGGCTGGCCGTGATGATAACGCCCCCGACAGCTTCCGTTTGTTCAACCATAAATTGAATTGTTGGTGTGGGAACAATCCCGCAGACAATTACATCCCTGCCGTGAACAGATAACTCTTCAACGAAGGCCTGAATTAAAAACTGACCTGAAGGACGGCCATCCATGCCGACCATAATAACGCCGTGTGAAAGTATGTGATGAAGAGCACGCGCATAGATTCGCGCCGTGGATTCAGTTAAGTTTGTGTCGGTAATTCCGCGAACACCGGATATACTTCGAATAATCATGGGGTAAAAATAAAAAAGGCTCGGGAAACCCCGAACCTTTTTCTATACAAATAATGTAATTATTTACTGAGCTGCGTACCGGGCAAATCGAGCTAGGCGGCGCATGGTTTTCTTCCGTGAAACGCGTTTTTCATCGCTGGGCTTCACATAGAAAGATTTTTTCTTCAGTTCTCGGAGGACGCCGGCTCTCTCCCACTTCTTTTTGAAGCGGCGTAATGCACGTTCAAGTTGTTCTCCGTCTCTGACTGTTACTTCTACCATTATTTAATGTCACCTCCTCCGTTCGGATTTATCCTAAATACGTTCTTAATGCTTTACTTCGAGAACGATGACGAAGCCGGCGAATGGCTTTTTCCTTAATCTGCCGGACACGTTCTCGTGTTAAATTAAATTCTTCCCCTATTTCATTTAATGTCAATGCGTAATCTCGTTCAATGCCAAAGTACATTTTTATAACTTGACGTTCTCTGTCTTTCAGTGTTTCCAATGCCTGCTTAATCTCATCTTTTAACGAATCCGACATTAAGGATTCATCAGGAGATGTTTGCTTGTCATCTTCTATCACATCAATCAGAGAGTTTTTCTCACCCTCTCTAAACGGGGCATTCAACGAATGATGCCTTCTTGAAATACGCATCGCATCAATCACTTCAACACCGGTCATCTCAAGTTGACGTCCAAGCTCTTCCTCGTTAGGACTTCTTTCAATTTCTGCTTCCAATTTTTCAGCAGTTTTTGTGATCTTACTGATCGTCCCAACTCTATTCAACGGAAGCCGGACAATACGGGAATGTTCAGCAAGTGCCTGCAAAATTGATTGGCGAATCCACCATACAGCATACGAAATAAATTTGAATCCGCGAGTTTCATCAAACCTTCCGGCAGCCTTAATGAGCCCTAAATTTCCCTCGTTAATCAAATCTGTGAGTGGAAGTCCTTGTCCCTGATAATCTTTGGCAACCGAAACGACAAAACGCAAATTCGCTTCTGTCAACTTCTTTAAGGCGGGCATGCTTCCCTTTTTAATCAACTGGGCACATATAACCTCATCCGCCGGTTTCAGCGGTTCATACTGACCGATTTCTTCGAGATATCGGCTCAGACTACGGTTGGATTCATTTATTGCTCTAGCTGCTCTTGCCATGTGTACTCCTTGAATATTCGTTCAAGATTAGCCTGGAAAGTTACACATAATTTTAAATATAACACAAAGTATTGAATTATTATGTTGAATATTTTGTTTATAGAAGTTTTATAAACTCCTCAACTGTCAGTGTTTCCGGTCTTCTGGACAGATCAATGACCTTGGAATCAATGTCAAATCCCTTTAATGTATTTCTCAACATTTTCCGGCGGCTTGAAAATGCTGCTTTTACTAATGATTCAAATCGGTTAAACCGAGTTTTTTCAATCAAAGGATTTTGCTTATTGCTTAGTCTGATGATTGCAGAATCTACCCTTGGGCGCGGAATAAATACATCTGGTGGAATCGTAAAGCAATGTTCGATGTCCATAAATGCTGATGTCATCACCGTCAATCGACCGTAAGATTTTGTACCAACTTCTGCGGTAAGTCTGTCCGCGACTTCTTTTTGAACCATCATAAATGCATCCGCCCAGTGTTCTCGCTGCTCAATCAGCCAAAACAAAATCGGCGATGTGATATTATACGGTATATTTCCAATCACACGAACCGGTCTCTCAATCGGCAGCGTATCAAGCTCCAGCCACAATACATCCGCGTGAATGAAGTGGCAATCTGTTAAGTGCTCCGCTGACCGAAGATGTTTTATCAACAACGGATCGATTTCCACCGCAGCCATTTCCGCAACCTCAGGTAATATACGTTCTGTTAGCGCTCCCTCACCGGGACCGATCTCCAAAATGTAGTCATCCGGCTGCAAGTCAACCGTTCGGATAATTTTTTGCAGAAGATTTGTATCTGCCAGAAAATTCTGCCCCCACTTTTTTCGGAAGGGATGATCAGTTTTCATTTTTTTGCCACAAAACTCACTGAGAATTGAGCTTTAAATCAAACAGTGTATTCACATTTTCTGTTGTAACCATTGCAACTTCTTCCAAAGAGCATGATTTGAACTCCGCCAGTTTTTCGGCGATAATACTCACTCGTACGGGCTCGTTCGGTTTTCCGCGGAACGGCACCGGACTCAAAAACGGGGAATCGGTTTCCAACATAATTCGATTTAACGGAATCTCTCTAGCCACATCACTCAAGCCGCTGTTTTTGTAAGTTAGATTTCCGGCAAATGAAATATAAAACCCCATCTCAACAAATGCTTGGGCGGTTTTTACATCACTGGAAAAACAATGCGCAACTCCTTTATTAAAGCCGGATTCACGTAAAATATTCAAGACATCCTCATCCGATGCCCGATTATGAAACACAATGGGTAAATCAAGCGTCATCGCTAAATTTATCTGTTCTCGGAACATTCTTTTCTGAATTGAATGATCAGAATAATTACGAAAATAATCTAAACCGATTTCACCAACTGCAATCACTTTCGGATGTATTAACATATCCGCCAGCTGGTATAAATAATTCTCCGGAGCGTCTTCAACATCGTGTGGGTGGATTCCGGCTGTGGCGTACACCTCAGAATGTGTGTCGGCAATCACCATACTCTCCCGTGAAGACTCCAAATTTATTCCGGGACAGATCATGCGATAAACACCGGCAGCTTTGCTCCGCTCAATAAGAGCGGGGATGTCTTCTATTAATCCATCAAAAAAAAGATGGCAGTGGGAATCAGTAAGATATTTCAACGTTTATCCGACAGAAACACCGCTGCCGATTTCGGGATTTTCGACTGTAATTAAGGTGAGTTTCTTCCCTTTTTTTGCGGCAAGTAACATTCCGTTGGATTCAATTCCGCGAATTTTCGCCGGTGTTAAATTGGTCACGATCACGATCATTTTCTCGAGCAAGTCTTCCGGGCTGTAAAACTCTGCCACTCCTGCAACAATTTGACGTCGTTCCCCGCCAACATCGATCTGAAGTTTCAATAGACGGTCAGCACCTTCCACTATTTCAGCTTGAACGACTTTTGCTGTTTTTAATTCCACTTTCAGGAATTCATCAAAGGTAATGACATTTTCCACGCTCTTCTCCTTTGCATCTGTCTTAGTTTTAGTCTTCGTCTTCGTTTTATTCTCAACCTCAATTCTTGGGAAAAGCGGCGGATGTTTTTTTAGCTCATTCCCGGGGATAAGTCCTCCCCATTTTAATTCCGTTCCCACGGCACCAAGCGTTTCCAAAACGGTTAATGTCCTATTTGGCATGACCGGATTCAGCAGTAACGCTCCAACTCTCAATGCCTCTGCGGCGGTTATTAACACACGCCCTGCGGCTGCTTTGTCCTCTTTCACAAGTTTCCACGGTGCTTGTTGTTCCATGTATCGATTCACACTACGGATAAACTGCATCGTTTCTTCGATCGCCTCGTTAATCCGCATGGCATGGGTTAACGCATTCATGTTGGATGCCGTAGACACAGCAGACTTTTTAATCTCTTCTTCCGCCGGAGTTTGCGTACCCCAATCAGGAAGTTTTCCGTCAAAATTCTTTTCGATTAACCGGCTGACCCGACTTAACAAATTACCAAAATCATTCGCAAGATCCGCGTTGTACCGTTTGATAAACGATTCCATCGTGAAATTAGAATCCTGCCCTAAAACCATTTCACGCATGAGATAATATCGTACAGGATCTACACCGTATTCATCAATCAACTCCAACGGATTGACCACATTTCCGAGCGACTTGCTCATTTTGGATTCTTTCATCAGCCACCAGCCATGTGCAAAAATCGTTTTGGGTAGCGGAATTCCGGCAGACATCAGCATCGTGGGCCAGTACACAGCGTGTGTCATCAAAATATCTTTCCCGATTAGATGGACAGTTTCAGGCCACCATTTTTCAAAGGATTCCGCATCGCTCCCATATCCCGGCCCGGTCACATAATTCAATAAGGCATCAAACCAAACATAGGTAACATAATCGTTATCAAAGGGAAGTTCTACACCCCAACTTAATCGGCTTTTCGGACGGGAAATACATAGATCTTCTAAGGGCTGGCGTAAAAACCCAAGAATCTCATTTTTCCTGTGCTCCGGCTGGATGAACTCCGGGTTATCGTTTATATAATCGATCAACTGCTGCTGGTACTTACTCATTCTGAAGAAATAATTTTTCTCAGTGATGAATTCCAATTCTTTTTCATGCTGCGGACATTTTCCACCTTCTAATTCTTTTTCTGTGTAAAACCGCTCACAGCCTACACAATAATGTCCGCCGTATTCATCCACATATATATCACCGGCATCATTGACGTTATTCAAAACATCCTGCACCACTTTTTCATGTCGTGGTTCGGTGGTACGGATGAAATTGCTGTACCGGATATGAAGTTTTTCCCACAGTGCTTTCCATTTTGGCGCCATCTTGTCGCAATGATCTTGTGGGTCGATTCCGTTCGCCTCCGCCGCCTGCTGGACTTTCAATCCATGCTCATCCAACCCGGTGAGGAAAAAGGTTTCTTCCCCGGCGGATTGATGATATCGCGTTAATACATCTGCAAGAATGGTCGTATAGGAATGCCCAATATGCGGTTCATCGTTGGCATAGTAAATTGGTGTGGTTACGTAAAATTTCTTAGTTTCTGACATAGTTTTTTCCGTTAAGATTATTTTGAATTTCGATGAGTAAATTGGTTAACGCTAGTGGCATGAAAAGGTTTTTCCCTCCTGAGAGGAGTAAGTGTTCTATCCGCATATCGATTTTAGTTAAATCAGCATTAGGAAACTTTTCACTGAGTTTCGTCATCATTTGACTTAAATCATTTGTGTGTAGATCATCCGCTATTCCATTGCATAAACGGTATGTGCTTCTAAACCATAGCTGAAGAAGATAAAAGTGAAAATTGAATTTTTCGGGTTTAAACCTCGCCATTTTACTGTAATCATTCACAAATTTACGCCATGTTTTTCCATCATTGGATTGAACAACTCCAGCCAAATATTTGATTAGGTCATGGATATCATTCATCGATTGATTAGACAATGCCAATGCACGATGCATATCTCCTTCTGCAAGCCCGGCGATGAACTCTGCACGCTCACTCTCAATATTTCTGCTTGTTAATTCATTAGCGATGACGCGGGTTGTGATGGGCGGAAAATCCACGTGTTGGCATCGGGATAGAATAGTCGGAAGCAACTCCGGTTTATGGTCTGTGACCAAAATTAACGTTGTATTCTTCGGAGGTTCTTCCAGTATTTTTAACAATGCATTTGCACTTTCACCCTGCCCGGCAGATAAAAGATGTGCGTCAAAAATCAACACTACTTTTCGTCCTTTGTTTAGGGTCTTTAGATAAAGTATTTTTCGCAATTCCTGCACAGATATTAGAAGAATTCTTGTCGCACGAGGCACACGAATTTTGAAGAAAGGGTCTTTTGCTTTTTTTTGCAATGATTCAGTGAAGTAGTTCAACTCTTCCGTCTTCAATCCTTTGAGCGGGTCTTTAGACGTTTTGTCCTTCGTAGGCGTTGGAATCGGTACGACAAATTTAATATTTTCATGTTGGAGTATATTCGAGCGAATACAGGATGAACATTTTTCGCATCGTCCTTTTGCATTCGGCTGTTCACAATTGAGTAACGATGCAAATTCTGCGGCGATTCCTTCTTTCCCACTCCCGCGTGGTCCTGCAAAAAGATAGGCGCTTCCGATGCGCCCCGATTGATATGTCTTTAGGAGCGTTTTCGAAATAATCGGTTGTAAATGGACTGTTTTTTTCACGTGATTATTCTTCTTCTTTTAAACCGAAAGAGCGCAAAAACTTACGCAAAGGTCGTAATGTTTTTTATAACCCATTGACAACTCTCTTGTGTCTTTCACGTACGTACTCTGCAGACTTTGCGGTTATTTTTCCTATCATGGTAGATCACAAATTTCATTTCTTTCCCAGCCATTTTTCCGGGTTTAACTTTTGACTTTTACCCCATATTTCAAAATGGAGCATTGAACCATTCACTGATCCGGAATCACCCATATAGGCAATCACATCACCGGCACGAACCTCACTGTCCACATTGGTTTGAATGTTCGTTACATGGCTGTACACTGTATAAAATCCACCGCCATGATCAACGATGATGGTGGTGCCGTATCCGCGAATGTACGTAATTGTCGTCACGACGCCGTTTAACACCGTTCGGATTTCAGACCCGGGTTTCCCTTTAATATCAATCCCCGGATTTTCTGTTGTTGTTTTCAGTTTTGAATTCCATTGCCTACCGAATTTGGCGACGACTCTTCCTCCGGCCGGCCAAGGTAATTTTCCTTTCAGTTCCGAAAAACTTTTTGCACGCAGCGCCTCCTGCTGGCGCCTGATTCTTTCGGCGCGTTCAAATCTGGCTTTATCCTGTAAAATCTTCCTCTGGACTTCCTCTAACTGTTTCAAACCTGCTTTTTTCTCGTTCAAATAATTCGCCAGCTCAGATTGGCTTTCCCTGATTTTTCTCAGCTCTTTTTCTTTTACCACTTTTTTCTGTCGGATGAACTTTCTTTGCTGCTCCTGTTCTCGTTTAAGGGCTATATTCCTCCTCAGTGCAGCTTCCAGTTTCAATTTATCCTGCCCAATATTGACAAGAAGTGAACGTATGCGTTTTTGCATCTGCTGCTCGATATCTGATATAACTTTCAAATATTTGGTGCGATACACCGCCTGTCGCCATGTCGTAGAACTTAGAACTTTTTCCAAGGATGAGAGCTTCCCCCTCTTATAGGTCGCAACCACTCTTTTTTCATATCGTTCACGAAGGTTGTCTAATTCTTGCTTATTTGCGAACAACCTGCCTTCGAGTTTGGATATTTCAGCACGGGTTCTTTGCGCCTCCTTTTTAATCTCCCCTATCAATCTGTCCAGTAGGGATATCTCTTCACCCAAATCAGAGATGCGCCTTGCGGCAGACTTTTCACGATTGGCTTCATTTTGAATGCGTTTTCGAGTCGCTGCAATTTCTCTTTTCAGCGATTCGACAGCTTTACTTTGGAACTGCAATTCTTTCTGATAATCCCTATCATGAGATTGCCCAAACAGCCCCACGTGCATTAATGCGATTAAAATGATGATTATTTGACGAAACATTGCCTAGAAAGTAATCAGTCCTCTTTGCGGAGTGCAAT
>JACKQG010002379.1_pt1 | contig 24684 bp, 19 predicted proteins | sample 8237621 | NCBI WGS metagenome assembly JACKQG01 (sample SAMN15677084, study PRJNA649215) | marine metagenome | biome: marine; feature: Black Sea; material: saline water; isolation source: suspended particulate matter (SPM) from the Black Sea western gyre | collected 2013-06-09/2013-06-10 | depth... | reverse complement strand
GGAACGAAGGGCTCCGATTTCCTATGGATTTCAAGGGTTTTGAAAATTACCTTTTCCACAACAACGGCGACGGCACATTTACGGACATTGCAAAAGAAGCGGGCGTACAAGATGGTTTCCGTAAAACAATGCAAGTTCTTGTCGCGGACTTTAACGATGACAACAAGCCAGACATTTTTGTAGGAAACGATACTGATCCAAACGGTCTGTATTTGAACAGGGGCGATGGCACATTCAAGGAATTTTCTGGTCCAAGTGGTTTATCAAGCACAGATGGTTCAATGGGAATCACTTGGGGTGATTACAACAACGACCAGATGATGGACTTGTACATTAGCAACTACACGGGCGAAGCGGACTTGCTTATGTCAATGGTCGACAACACATCAAGCAACGATGGAAAAACAAAGAACTCCATTTTTATGGCTGACTTTGAGTCACCGATTGTTCAACAAAAAACTTGGCCACTTGTGAGTTGGGGTACTGGATTTGTCGACTTTGACAATGACACAGATTTAGATTTGTTTGTTGCTGGCGGACACTTAAATGGCGTCTCTGGTGACAATCGCGACTTTAATGTGCTTTTTGAAAATACTGGCGACGGCAAGTTCATCGACTCGTCTGAAATGTCTGGCGTGCTACGCACTGGTAAACGAATTCACCGCTCTGCTATTTTTGGCGATTACGACAATGATGGCAAGGTTGACTTTTATGTCGTGAACAACGGAGAAGAATCGTATGATGAAGACTCCGATAGACATGGTGTGCTGTATCACAATGACTCAGATGCTGGCAACTGGTTGAAGGTAAAACTACAAGGCACAAACAGTAACCGTGATGCATTTGGCACGAAACTCAAACTCGTCGCGGGCGACAAAACACAAATCCGAGAACACGTTTCTGGCGAAGGGTACTTCTCTTCCAACGCACAGGAAGTGCATTTTGGGTTGGGAGATGCGGACAAAATCGATTCCCTAACGATTACTTGGCCAAGTGGTAGCGTGGAAGAAATCAAAAACATCAAGCCAAATCAGACGATTACAAGAGTTGAGCCGACTTGCTGATTAATGGTCAGTTGCTCGAAGGATGATCTAACAGGGAGAAGAAGTAAAGTCTACCAAGTCTTGGTTTTTTGAACTTAAGGGTGCCCTCAGAATTTAGGACAGTAGATTTATCAAGTGTTCTGGGAAGATGCTAAGACCTAAAGGGAAGTGAGATTGTAAATATTGAGCCATACTCTTCACTACTTTGAAGCGACACTGAGCCATTATGAAGTTCAGAATCTTCACCGCATTCTTTATCTAAACATGCTTTTCGGTCTTCAACTGCCAAATATCTCGCAACATTGAAGAGTGCATGAACTCGTTCTTGATTTGTACGTACTAGAAATACCTCCTAAGAATCCCTGCGACATCGTAAACTATTTATGCAACCACTTAATCATAAAATTACTTACATTTCACTGCGTAACACCCCATCGCCCATCGCAGGTGTATATTAATGGGGAAGTTCGGGGGGAAGTTCAGGGGGAGCCGCGATGTGGGCGTCCTCCACTTCGCCCCCTCTCGGCTCCTCAAAACCTAACACATGCTTTTGAAAGGAGCACAGGATGAAACGAAAGACAAAATTACTTTTAGGTTGTATCCCATTCTCACTCGGACTTCCGCTCACACTTGTTACTGCTGAGCCAATCCAATGGACAATCGAAGAAGGAGGTAATGGTCATTGGTATGAACGAATCGATGAACCACTCACTTGGCAAGAAGCTAAAACTGCCTCTGAAGAACTTGGAGGACATCTTGCAACAATCACCACCCAAGAAGAGCATGATTTCACTCTTCAATTTAGCCCAGGGGGTGCACCTGGCGTCACACATATAGGCGCAAGGCAAAACCTCAAAACAGGGAGTTGGTTTTGGATTACAGACGAACCATTCACGTACACTTCTTGGTATCCAGGTGAACCAAACAATCATAATGGGAATGAAGATTACATTGCTCTTTGGGTCACTCCAGGGACATGGAATGATGTCAACGATCAATATCTTGCACGTTTTCTTGTTGAATACGAAGACTGCAACAACAACGGTTTATTCGACAGCACTGAAATCGTGAATGGAACCGCCACCGACTACAACGAAAATGGTTTACCAGATGATTGTGAATGTTTAGCCGATATCGACGAAACAGGGAATGTCGATGCACTTGACCTTCTCCTCGTCATCGCTCGATGGGGACAATCGAGCCCTCTCGGGGATGTGGACTATGATGGCATTGTAAATGTAAACGATCTACTATATGTAGTAGTTAATTGGGGAGGATGTCCTTAACAATACAAAGTGCGTGTGGTTTAACGACTGCACGCTCTTTTTGTCGATACATTCACATGTTCACTGGAATTTTCTTCATCTTTTTTTGCATCGCACTTGCTATTTGCATTTTCGGTGCGTTTATAGAGAAGTCATGATTAACCTAAAAACAACTCCGACTACTTGCGGTGTTGTTATCAAATTGCTGTGACATTTTAAACCTACCTGGTCAATTGACTAACATACGAACTGGTACAACTAATGGGGGCAGGTCAGTGGATTGCTGGGGTGTTCCAGATCTAATTAAGGATTCACAACGAATAACTCTTCGAGATTAAACGAAAGTCGACCTCGTATTTCATAAATTTAATATTCTTTGTTGCCGACATTGCGTATCGGAGTTTCTCGCTTTGTTCAGATGCAATAATCAGCCCCTCGACTTCATCTCCATCATTAGCAAGTTCTTCTATTACCCATCCCATGTATCTCTGGACCTGTCCAAGTGTGTCGTCGCTACCCTGCGAACGTTTAAGTTCAATAATTAACCAACGTGGTTCTGATTTGTGCTTTGCCAACAGATCAATTCGACCAACTGGTGTTGATCTCTCATAACCATAACCCTTTATATCACCGCCATTTTCATCGAGCTCCCAATGAGTTGCCAGAGTTGTCCTTTCCCAGTTGTCCAAAATAAAATCATGCAAATGTCGTTCTAATCCAAATTTCTGATCGGCTTCCTCGTCTAATCTATTTTCATCGTCGATATCTAATATTGAATTGTCTTTTGGTTGAAGCACTCGCCACCACAAACCGTCTAATGTCCAAAGGTCGATATTTAGCTCAGCTGCAATATCAATTAACAGATTATTTATTATGTTGTATCGATGGCCTAAAGATGTCCCCCGTTCAAATTTTGGCCACATTTCAAGCTTACGAAGTGCCCCCTCAGAAGTACCGTTCCATACACCATACTTACCGTTTGATGAAATCATTAAAATTGATGTAACGATTGCTTTGCCTAATTTATAAAGTTTTGGTCTACCCTTTGTAAACAAAGTATCAAATCTCTTTGTGATGGGAACGTTATCGTCAATTAATATCTGAATTGACTTGCGTAGTGCGTCCATATCCTTTGTTACAGCGGGTCCCATACGATGCAAACCTGTCCAGTGTTGGTTGTTTTTAAATAATAAAAAACCAAGAAATTCTTCTTGAGTTAGGTTATCAATTGCATCCAAATTAAAGATCGGTTGATATCTGGAATATACTTCGTCTCTCTTGGATACCATTTTGGATAAATCTTTGTCCTTCGAAACGCTTGATAAGATGGAATGTAATTGATCAATCATGGCTTCATGATAAACTACTGCTGTAATAATTGCTGTAAGTGGTTTACAAAAGACCCAGAAGCAGGCTTTAGGACATGCTTGCGCAAGACTCGAACTGTTGTGAGGCAAAGTTGAAAAATTGACCGAGCTTTTTCTATGGTAGACGATTACGCTAGGTGTACCCTTAGTTCTTTATGACAACTTCACCTTGTATTCGTTTTACTTTTTCTGCACCGAAAGTTGCCTTTGGATTCCACGCATCGTACGAATCACCGTTATCCCAGCCATGCCAGAGATATGAAGAAGCAATACCATGTCCATCTTGTTTCAATTTCCTAAGGGCATCATGCAAACCGCGAAGTGTGTTTTGATCTTGACAAGTAACTGTTCCTTTTGGCGAATAGGTTTCGTACACATCACCCTTGCACAAGTTTGCGCCAAACTCAGTTAGATGTACACGAGAACTCAAACTTGCAAGGTCGTGTTGAATTTTGTTCGAGTAGTTCTCTTGCGTTTTATTTCCTTCTGGTAACCACGAAGGATAGAAATGGTACGCAAGATCCCCCTCCCAGCCCGCCTTTGCAACTAATTGCACATTGCTGCTGTACCCTACACCGCCAATAATGCATCGATCTATCGGAAGCGAAGCGAGTTGAATAACCCTTCGCATATCTGATAGATATTCTGTTGCTCCCTCGATTGTCCACTGGTAACCAAAAGGTTCATTGAACAGTTCGTAAGAAATATTTGGCTTGTCTGCAAATAATTCGTGTATGTGTTTCCAGCAAGATGCAAGAAGTTCCAAGTCGTTTGGTTTCCCATCGCCATGCGTTTTCTCGCCATCACGCTTTGTATCAAAAAAACAGATGATGCCGCTGTTACCAACTTGTTCAAAGAAACCCATAATCTTCTCAAGTGATTTCGGATCTTTCGCCGTCTCTGCATTGATTGCAATTCGCATCGAACCAAAACCTGCTTTTGCCATTCTTTCAAAATCCTCCAAACTGTAATCGTATTTGTACACACCCTCAAGAAACGAACCAGCATTTGTCGTCCCTTGCGTCGGGGGCAGATTGATGCCGCGAAGAAATTTCGTTTGTTGTGCATCGTCAGGCTTGTTGAAATCAACACAACTTAAACACAGAAAAGTGGTGGACAAAAACGTTGTGAATACATGCAAAAGAGTCATCGCAATTAATATCGTACAATATGAACACCCATTCCCGTGGTAATCCTTGAATTATGTATTGCTACGCTTCTTTGGCAACCAACCAAATAAATAAAAGAAACCCTTCCTCCAAACATTGTGTTTATCCTCGCAGATGATCTTGGTTATGGTGAAGTGGGCTGCTTTGGTTAATGATCGACAACACATCAAGCAATGACTGAAAATAAAGAACTCAATTTTTATGGCTGGCGGAAGCAACGGAACATTTGGTTATCTTGATTTAACCTTCGATTCTGTTCCAGCGCCTAGTGCACTCGCACTCCTTGGCATTGCTGGATTTGCGACACGCCGCAGGCGAAGATAAAGGCCTTTATATAAAACTCGTATGCAAAAGAAAAACCACTGCCTTAGCAGTGGTTTTCTGTGTGACTATATTGTGTAACTATATAAAGATGTAAAACAAAGATGAAATCGCTTACATACCAATTCCCGCATCCAAGGAGGCAACTAGCTAGATCCTCGACACGAACCATTGCAAGCAGGAACTCTCGTTGGAACCGGCGAAGGTGCGGTGCAGATCAGTAGGAACATGGCATGTCACTAGTACTGGAATCGCGACTTCAGCCTGTGTCCGCCATTGGTGAGTCACTCTAGTCAATGGTGTGTGCTCTAAGTAGAGCGCGACAAATTCGTGGTTGAATTTTGTTGATGACATCAGTGAAATCTGAAGGTGCATCGTCTATATTCATTCGCCTAATGAATTCGGTCCAGCGTAAATTAACATGCTTATCCTTGCTAAACGATTCCGAAAAACCGATTGGTACATCCTCTGGGATCATTGTTTGCCTTCGACGAAATGTAGCAACTATTGCTTCAGTAAGATTCTCTTCCTTTAGATCATAATCGCGCAACAGCACGAACAGATCGTAGTAGTCTTTCATTCTGCTGTTAGCCATACCGAGTGTCACAGCTGCTTCAACTTTTTCAGCAACTACAGTTACTGGTGGGTACATTCGCAGGATTGGTGCGTCCGAATCTAGAAGCGTGGGGTATGGTTTGATCTCTGCTTCAGGTGTAACGGCATCCCCGAAACCGATGTCAATTTGCATCGGGATACGAGCGTTTCCCAGATATGCAGTTAGCAGAACACGTACACCGTCGTACTCTTGGTCTTCGCGTATATTTTGAGAATCAATTGTTGATGGATCAAATGTCATCCCATCATCTGCAACTACTGTTGTGATCAATTGTCTAATAGTAGCCGCGACTGCCTCAGGACTAGAATCTCCATGGCCAAGTAGATCTAAATCTTTTGTTGGACGATGCAGAGTCCCCGACCAAACACGAAATAGCATCGCACCTTTGAGAACGAACTAATCCGACAAGTCGGACATCGAAAGACGATACAAGAATCGTTCTATCGCGTACTGGGTTAGTAGAGCGTTGTAGTCTGCCCCTGTAGCGTTGCGGATGTTTAGCAACCGTTGCCGAACTGAAGTGACCAAACTACTTCCCGATTGTTTGGTCAAAGTAGTACCTCAAGATAAGGTGCGAGAACTGATACTACCCGATCAATCTTCGCCATTTCAAAGATGTCACTTGGAGTCGCTTTTTTTTGACGTAGACAAGTACGGAGTGCTTCAATAGCAACATCTTGCCCAACATGGTCACGATACTTAAAACAGTCAGCAACTGTCTTTGCAGGTGTCGTCATCTTAATTTCTATACCTTCAATTTTATGCGTATGGATTCCCTCAGTCAGAGATTTGCCTGATGCATACACAATGTGGATTGGTGGATGATCAATCTTGGGTCGTCGGCCTGAACGATCGATCATGAGCCAAACAGCATGCGGTATTTGTGTTGAAAGTTCATGAAAGTCTAGAGCAGAGATCAGGCAAACGGTTGCGGTACGCGATCGGGCGCAGACAGTAGCTAGATCTGTGTGTCGAGTTGGTTCATAATCAGGCAGGGAGTAGACTCCTCTTGCTCGACGAACCAGTTCACCACGGTCGTAGAGGCGTTTGAGAACCTGCCGAGGAATACCAATGTTTACTAGATCACTAGGTCGCACTGTTCCGTGGGTGCCAACATAATCGAGAAGTCGTGTTGTGTGTGTTTTAGGAGGCATAGTTGTTACGGAACGTCGGTCCAGAAGGCGTATCGACCTACGTTTAGTCACACTGTACTTCCATTAGAAGAATCTGGCAAGCCAACGAAGGAAACAGGGCGTAAAACGGTGCATACGGCCTCGTATGCAAAAACCACTGCCTTAGCAGTGGTTTTCTGTGTGACTATATTAAAGATGTAAAACAGAGATGAAAAACGCTTACGGGCAAGTGTTCCCGAAGTACGAGATGAGAAGTAGCAAGTCATGGATATTCACAACACCATCAGCGTTCATATCACCATCGCAAGTTTCTGGAGGTGCTACGCAGTCGTCGCAACTTCCAGCTTCAGTCCAGGTGCCACCAGCTGCGGTGCATTGATTATCATTTCCATCGAAGCAACCAGAGGAAACGCAGCATGCGCCTTCGATGGCCCATATCGTTCCATTCAGGCTCGTTCCATTCAGATTCGTTCCATACAGGTTCGCCCCTACTAGGATTGCGTTAGTCAGGTTCGCGTTTTCAAGGTTCGCGTAAGACAAATCCGCGTAAGACAGATCCGCGCCTTCTAGGTTCGCGTTTACAAGGGCCGCACCAGTCAGGTTCGCGTAAGACAGATCCGCGCCAGACATAACCGCGCCAGACATAACCGCGCCAGACATAACCGCGCCAGACATAACCGCGCCAGTCAGGTTCGCGTTTTCAAGGTTCGCGCCAGTCAGGTTCGCATTTTCAAGGTTCGCGTAAGACAGGTTCGCGCCAGTGAGAATCGCGATTTCAAGATTCGCGTAAGACAGACCCGCGTAAGACAGATCCGCGCCAGTCAGGTCCGCGCCTTCTAGGTTTGCATTTACAAGGTCCGCGCCAGACAGGCTCGCGCCAGACAGATTCGCACCGGGACCAATGAGGTATCCGTTGATCAAGGACCAATTTGCTGGAAGATCAAAGGGTGTTCCTTGAATACCCCCTGATTGCACACCAGACAGATCCGCGTAAAGCAGTCTCGCGCCATTCAGGTTCGCGCCAGTGAGGGTCGCGTTTTCAAGATCCGCGTAAAGCAGATTCGCGAACGACAAAACCGCGCCAGTCAGGTCCGCGCCTTCTAGGTTTGCATTTACAAGGTACGCGCCAAACAGGCTCGCGCCGGGACCAATGAGGTATCCGTTGATCAAGGACCAATTTGCTGGAAGAGCAAAGGGTGTTCCTTGAATACCCCCCGATTGCACACCAGTCAGGATCGCGTTTTCAAAGTTAGCGTTTTCAAGGTTCGCGCCATTCAGGTTCGCGAAATTCAGGTTCGCGTTTTCAAGGTTCGCGAAATTCAGGTTCGCGTTTTCAAGGTTCGCATTTACAAGGTTCGCGTTAAACAGATTCGCGTCTTCCAACTCCGCGCAACCAAGGTACAGATAACTCAAATCAACGTATGGCTCTGCATCAAGTTCAGTGAGTAACAACGTGCCATTCCCATCGCAATCCTTAAACTGATAAATATCAGCAAACGATGCTGTGGATATAGCGAGGGCGAATACGGTCGTGCATACTAATTTCATAGTTTTCTCCTTGAACCATAAAATTGCATGGTGAGCCACCGAAAACAAATAAAAAGAAAGTGATTTCTGCTTCTTTTTGTAAAAAGTGCTCTCTGATGCTCTGTAAAGCTCTTACGAATACAATCGGGGTGTCAAAATTGACTCAAAAGATGGCACAGGTCAACTCGTTAGAAGGAAGTATTTCTATAGTATTTCTCTGCGTATTCCCGCACCATGCGGTCAGTGTTAAAGTGAGATGGAATGGTAGTGAAGGAACGCCATGCACGATCTTTCCACGCTTGTGTGTCTTTGTAAAACGCATGTGTGATTTCGTTTTCGAGTAATTCATACAACGCATTTGCATCTCGATCGTCTCGTTCTTCGTTTTTAATTGCACCGATTTCAATGTCTTTGTTTGCATCACCAATCACCCAGCCGTTTGTGCCGTCGTACGCTTCTGGCCACCAACCGTCTGCTATCGAACAGTTGATTCCACCGTGCAGTGGAACTTTCATGCCACTTGTGCCACTTGCCTCGTGCGGACGAATTGGATTATTTAGCCACACGTCGCAACCGCTTGTAAGTAAACGCCCAACGCCCATGTCGTACTCTTCAAGTACAACAACCTTCCCGTGGAAATCTGGCGTTTTCGACCATTGCACTATTTCTTGAAGGTACTTCTGCCCAATTGTATCAGCGGGGTGTGCCTTGCCAGCAAAAATGAGTTGCACTGGCTTCTCTGGATTGTTGAGGATGGTTCCTAAGCGTTCTGGATTTCTAAAAATAAGTGGTGCGCGTTTATACGATGCGAACCTGCGTGCAAAACCAATTGTGAGTGCATCTTTGTTGAGTTGCGTTCCTGTCCTTCTTGCAACTTCATCAACAAGAAAACTTCGAAGTTCACTTCGTACTTCCATAACATTGTCTTCGCAGATAGCTTCTGCAAGCGGATGACGCCACGTTGGAATGTGGATTCCATTTGTCACTGAACCGATTTCAGTGCCGTCGATGTGCGACCACATGTTCCGTGAAATTTCACCGTGTAATTTTGCAACGCCGTTAACCATGCTTGACGTGCGAAGCGCAAGCACCGTCATGCAGAAATCGTCGCCATCTGGCTCAACGCCAAGTGCAAGTTCGTCATCACTCGTTTGCATTGCTTTTATTACATCATCAAGTTGATACCGATCGTGCCCAGCAGGAACTGGTGTATGTGTTGTGAAAAGTGAGTTTGTGCCCACTTGCTTTGTAGCTTCGTCAAACGATGTTCCACTTCCTTGCATTTCACGCATGCGTTCCATGTTTGCAAATGCTGCATGCCCTTCGTTCAAGTGATACGTTGCAACTTCAATGCCAAGAACGCGAAGCGCGCGAACACCACCAACTCCAAGCAATATTTGCTGACGCAAACGACTTTCTGGGTTGCCTTTGTACAAACCTTGCGTAAGTTTGCGGTTGTCGTCACTGTTGTTTTCATGATCGGTATCAAGCAAATACAGTTCGCTGTTTCCGACTTGCATTTTCCAAATTTTGGCAATGACATTTTCGCCATCAATTGAAACAGACACTGTTTTTCCTGTGTCTGTGATTGGAAAATTGTTGTAGTCGTATTGTTTTTCAACAACAACCGTACTGCCATCCTCTGCGAGTTCTTGTTTGTAATACCCTTGGCGATACAAACGACCAATGCCGACAAACGGCAGTCCTACATCACTTGCCGACTTTACATGGTCACCCGCAAGCACGCCAAGCCCCCCGCTGTACTGTGGAATACTTTCGTGAATCGCAAACTCACTGCAAAAATAGGCGACGACTTTTGATCGGTCGTGCTTCGTATTATTTCGATATGTTTCGCGTGCCTCTAACGCAACATCTGCGAGTGATTCAACGCTATTTGCATTTTCTTTTGATGCTTCTAGAACAGCAATTGGATCGTGGTTAGATGATTCCCAAACTTCTGGGTTGAGTTCGCAAAATGGTGCTTGGGCAATGTCGTTCCAACTCCACCACAAATCCATTGCAAGGTCACGTAATTTTTCTTGTGCGTTCATATTCTCTTTGCTTCTTCTGTGATTTCTCGTAGCCACTTAGCGTTTTTTGTGCTTAGTTGGTTAGGTTGTAACTTCCATTTCCAATTGTCTTTAATTGTTCCCGGAACATTCATTCGTGCTTCGCTACCAAGACCCAAGATATCCTGCATAAGAAGAATTGAAATAGAGGCAGGCGACTTGAGCGTTTCTTGAACAATTATTTGGTGTACATCGTTAATTTTAGTACCCAAGGCGCCAACCGCTGTGTTTGTATCGTGAGTTCCAGAATATGCAATGGATTGTTTTGGATGGTTGCTCGGATAATCACGAGATTGCTTGTCCCAAATGCCCTGCTGGGTAATACGAACTCCCGGAAGACAAAAATCATCGCGTAGTTTTTCGACTGGTTTAGTTAAGTGCCCAAGGTCTTCTGCAATAAAGGGTAACGTTCCAAACTCGCTTTGCATCGCTTTAAGCAACGCCCTTCCGGGAGTTCTTTTCCAAACACCTTTGCGTGCTGTTTTTGCTCTTGCTGAAATTTCATACGCATGGTGCAACCCTATAAAGTGATCGATGCGAATCACATCGAATCGTTCAAGGTTGATTCGGATTCTATTTCGCCACCATGCAAAGTCATTCTTTTTATGCGCACTCCAGTTGTAGTGTGGATGCCCCCACCGCTGTCCATCTTTTGAAAAACAATCGGGCGGAACACCTGTAACAACGGTTGGGTTTCCGTTTCTGTTTAACCGAAAGAGTTCTGGGTTTGCTTTCACATCGACTGAATCAGCACCAACAAAAATAGGTACATCGCCAATCAGTTTGATGCCTTTGCTGTTCGCATACCCACGCAGTTGATCCCACTGCATTGCAAATATGTATTGAACCTTGGCTTTTTGTTTACTCCGACCACACCAAGATTCAAGCCACCAACTGTTTTCCTCTTTCCAAGTATCAAACCCGCGCATGTCTACGTTTGTTTTTTGGCAAACCATAGACGGCTCGCCTGCAAAGGAAGATTGTGCGCTGTATGGCGAACCACCGCTACCGGTTGGACCAACTGGCAACATTTGCCACCAAGACTGTCCCGCCCTTTCAAGCCAATCAATAAACTTGTACGCACCTTTGCCAAGATTACCTTCGGGCAACGAAGTGAGGTGTAACAAAACACCAGAGGAACGCTTAGCAAAATGTTTATTTACTTTTTGAGCCAAACTCGACCACCTGATGTTTCAAAAATGGACTCCCACTCTCCTTCGGGGAATGTAAAATTTAGTGGTTTGAAAGATGGAGTCAGTGCAACAAGAATTGTTTCCTTATCGCTTTCTCGGATGAATACCCAAACATCTTTTTCATCATCTGCCAAGTATGTTTTGAATGAGCCGCGCCGAAGTGCTTCGTGGTTTTTTCGAAGATTGAATACTCGTTTGTAATACGCAAGATGTTCTTCATCGACGTAGTTAGTTTCGGGGGCTTCGTATGGCTCCATATCTTTCCAGAGCATTGGCTTTCGGTTGTTCGGATCATCTGAACCCCACATGCCCGCTTCATCGCCGTAGTACACCATCGGCGCGCCTACGTATGTCGCTTGCAACAGAGCGAGTAATTTCGCTCGTTGGTACATAAGTTCTGGTGGTTTGCTTCCGTCGTACGACGAGTCTTGTTGTTCGCGGTTACCAGAATCATACGCTCTGTCTGGGTTATACAGTTTTGAAACAAGACGGTCGGTGTCGTGGCTATCAAGTAAGTTTTGCAAGGAGTACGTCGCTTCAGGTGCATACGAATTACGCAACCTAGCAAGGTTTGCAGCACACTCAGTCGCTGTAATTTTTCGTTTGTTGTCGCCAACCCAGCGAAGTGCACTTTGCGCAAATTGATAATTCATCACTGCGTCGAATGTATCTCCTGTTAGCCACGAACTTGCATTACTCCAAATTTCCCCAGAAATATACGCGTCTGGATTTATAGATTTCACTAACTCACGCCACCTTCGCCAAAAACCGGGAGCGATTTCGTTTGGAACATCCAATCGCCAGCCGTCAATTCCGTCGCTTGGGTCGCCATCGCCGTTTGGGTCCATCCATCTTTTAGTAACAGCAAACAAATGTTCTTCGACTTCTGGGTGCAGACCATCGCCAACTTTTCGAAACGATGGAAGTTCACCAAAGCCAGCCCAACATGCATATTCAAACGGTTCAAACGAATGCACATCAAACCAATTGTAGTACGGCGAGTCGCCCATGTTCTTTTTGACATCTTGAAATGCTGGGTGCCTTGTACCTACATGATTAAATACCGCGTCGATAATGACCTTAAAGCCACGGAGTTTTGCTTCACAAAGAAACTCAAGAAATGCCTTGTCGGAATCGTTGAAGACCCATGTGCTTGGGTCGCTTACAACTTCTTTTGCTTCAGTTTCTTTGTAGTCCAAACCCCCGCCGTAATGTTCGTCGATGTGTACAAAACTGGTTGCGTTGTATTTGTGATGACTTTCCGCTTGGAACACTGGGTTCAAATAAATAGCATTCACGCCAAGTTCTTTTAAGTAATCAAGTTTTTCCGTGAGCCCCTTGAAATCGCCACCATATAACCTAGAAAACACAAAATACTCATAAAACGATTGTCCTGTATTTTTTTCATGTTCGCTTGGTGTGTACCACTCGCTTCGCCACCTCCGGAAATTCGCTGGATTACTTTCGGGCGTTCCATCGCGAAACCTGTCGACCATTACTTGGTACCAAATTGCGTCTTTTGTCCAGTCAGGGGTTTGGATTGAATATGATGTTTCGGTATCCAGTGCATAATCATCATGCTTGGCAAGTTCTTCGGCTTCTTCTGAAGTTACACCAAGTAACAACACCGAATTTTCGCCGCCGTATCCGTCGGCTTCCACCAGTTCATTTTCAGGATCTGCTTGCCAAACTCCATCAACAACAAATTTATAGAGATACCTTCCATGCGGAAGTTCCAAATCAACTGTCCACGTTCCATCGGCGCCCCTGTGCATTTGGCTTGCTGTTGTCGACCAACCATTAAATTCACCTGCAACCGTCACCGTTTGCACATTGTGATTTGTTCGTAATCGAAACACGGCAACCTCCATATCAAATGCACTCGCCAATGAAGCAAGATACATAATACAAGCGATAATTATCTTCATACAAAAACGAGTATAGTGGGCATATGGCGCTAGTGCGACAACTCAAGAAATGGTCTTCGAGGTTTCTTGTTGTTGTGTCAAGTTTGCTTGTGATTTGGGCTTTTGGCAGAGTTGGCTGGCGAGCAATTTCAAGCGGGAACGAAGATGGTAAAACAGTCATTACAGTCATGCACTGGTCAGGTGGCGGCGGGCAGCAAGAAGATGCAATTGTTGAAGATTCCATTCGCGAATTTGAACAGCGGAACCCATCCATTCAAATCAACCGAATCAACCCCGGTGATACTGGGCAATACTTCACCAAGTTGCAAACAATGATGGCTTCGGGGCATCCACCTGACATCTTTTATATGGATTACAGCCGCATTCCAAATTTTGTTACTGCTGATCAACTGCAACCGCTCTCGTCATTTGCAGAACAAGATAACGAAATGTCATTTGATGATTTCTTCCCTGCAACCCTCGATGCGTTCCGTTGGGACCCCGGAAGTACTCCCACGCCAGGAAGTGGCGAGTTGTATGGAATACCAAAGGACTTTACGACTGTTGGGTTCTATTGGAACAAAGATTTATTTGCCCGTGCCGGCGTTCCAGCTCCAAGTGCTGATTGGACATGGGACGACTTTGCAAATGCTGCTCGCAAAGTTGGAGCACTAGAAAATTGCACAGGCGCGGAGTTTGTCACGTGGCCATTTATCTTGCGTACCTATTTATGGACACATGGAACGGATGTTGCGCTTGATAATGATTGGGCAAACTTGCAACTTGATGACCCGAAATTTGTTAGCGCACTTAAAACTCTACGTGGGTGGCGATTTGATGAAGAACACACACTCGCAAGAGCGCAAGCCGAAGGCATTGACCCTGCATCGTTATTTTTTACAGGAAAAATAGGGATGGTCGGTCCTTTTGGACGATGGGTCGTACCGAGTTTTCGTTCGATTGAAACATTTGATTGGGATTTTGCCGTTCTTCCTCGTGGTTCTAAACAAGCAAATGTGATTGCAACCGTTGGCTGGTCGATGTCAAAGCAAAGCAAACACAAAGACGAAGCGTGGGAAGTCCTCAAGTGGTTAACTGGCGAAGAATCCCAAGCAAGCCAATCAAAACTTGGGCTCGCAATCCCAACAAGAATAAAAGTTGCGCATAGTGACGCGTTTACAGACGACCAACTTCCAGAAAACGACAAGGGTTATTTGGAAGCGGCAACTTATGCACGAGTTCCGTTTTGGCCTACTGACCCTGCCTTTGCAGATCAATTATCAAGGCAAATGGATTTGGCACTGCGAACTGGCGGAAGTGTTCGTGACTCGGTTGACAGCTTTCGGGGGTGGTGGGAACGAAGGCAAGCGAATGAAAAACCTCTCGATTCGTTCCCTAAAACTCCATGGGGTTTTGTTTGGATTGGAATCATTTTTTGTGTTGTTGTTTGGCTCGTAATCGTTCGTCCCAAACTTACGCAGGGGCACGCGCTTATTTCACCTTGGCTCATTGGGTTTGTTGTCTTCCTTGCAATTCCAATTATCGTTTCGTTTGTGCTTGCAATGTCAGTGTGGAGTGGGCTTGGTCCGCTTGATACTGCGCGATTTGTTGGTTTTGATAATTTTTCACAGTTACTTGCAGATGACCCAACATTCAAAACGAGCTTGGTTGTGACGCTCTATTACGCAGCTATTGCAGTTCCCGGAAGCCAAATTGTTGCACTCATTGGTGCGCTACTTTTGAACGCATCACTTCGCGGAATAAATTTCTTTCGGGGGGCGTGGTATTTACCAAGCGTTCTTGCTGGCGTTGGTATTGCCGTTCTTTGGCAATGGGTGTTTAGAAGTGATGGTGGGTTGATGAACGAAGCACTCTCTCCGATTTTTGCTCTGTTCAGTAGTTCGCCTCCAGAGTGGTTTAACAAAGATGCTTCGTGGGCAGGGCCGCCTGCGTTTGCACTGATGAGTTTTTGGGTCACTGGCGGGTCCATGATGATTTACCTTGCTGGTCTTAAAAACATTCCAAAGTCACTTTATGAAGCTGCGGATATTGACGGAGCAAGTGCTACGAGAACATTCTTTGCTGTCACACTTCCAATGCTTAGCCCAGTTATTTTATTTAATTTAATTATGGCAATCATCGGAAGTTTTCAGGTTTTCACGCAAGCATTTGTAATGACCGGTGGCGGACCCGGAGATAGCACACGGTTCTATGTGTTGTACTTGTATAACCTTGCCTTTGATTACTACGAAATGGGATACGCTTCAGCGATGGCGTGGATTCTTCTTCTTATAGTGCTAGCACTGACCGTTGTCATTATGAAGATGAGCAAAAAACATGTGTACTACGAGGCGATGAACTCATGAGCAAAAAAATAACCACCTATTTGTTGCTTATTCTCGGTGCTTTGCTCATGCTCTTTCCACTGTGGTGGATGATTGTGCTTAGTTTAGAGACAGAAGCAAGTGCAGGCGCTGCACTTGTTGGTGGAGACGTAATGCAAGTGTGGCCGGACAATCCGCAGTGGTCTAATTACGCAAATGCAATGCGCGAAGTTGGCACGCAACCGTGGCAAGGTTTTTTAGATGCGCTTGCAAATTCGATTGTGATAACTGTGCTTGTGATGGTTGGGACTATTTTGTCATCATCTCTTGTTGCCATGGGATTCGCTCGCGTGAATTTTAGGGGACGAAACGGTTTGTTTTTGCTCATGCTTGCAACGATGATGTTGCCAGCACAAGTTACGATGATTCCGCTCTTTATTTTGTTCCGCTCAATAGGATGGGTCGATACCATTTTGCCACTCGTGGTTCCCGCGTTTTTTGGAAGTGCGTTCTTTGTATTTATGTACCGTCAGTTTATTTCGCAAATTCCTGAATCACTTTTTGAAGCAGCGCGAGTGGACGGCATGGGCTGGATGGGAATATGGTGGCGAATTGTTTTACCAATGTGCAAACCCGTTACCGCGATTACGGCAGTCTTTACATTCATCTTTGTCTGGAACGATTTTATGATGCCGTTGATTTATTTGCACAGTGAAGAAAAAGCCACGCTAGCTGTTGCGCTTAATTCTTTCCGAACGCAGTACAGCGGGGTTGAAGATGTGCATCTATTGATGGCGCTTAGTATCATTACTATGGTTCCTTGCATCGTGCTCTTCTTCGCAGCACAGAAACAGTTTATCGAAGGCATTGGTGCCGGAGCAGTTAAAGGATAACTATGGCAGAAGTCACTTTACAACAAGTTACAAAGACATACGACCAAGAAATTAGGGCTGTGCGAAACATTGATTTAACCATCGCTGACGGTGAATTTGTTGTCTTGGTTGGGCCTTCTGGCTGTGGTAAATCCACAACGCTGCGCATGATTGCAGGAATTGAAGATGTCACAAGTGGTTCTATTTGCATTGGCAACAACAACGTTACAAATTTGCCGGCTCGAAAACGAAATATCGCGATGGTCTTTCAAGATTATGCTTTATATCCACATATGAGTGTCGCACAAAACCTTGCCTTTGGATTAGAACGACGAAGAGAATATGGTTCTTCTTGCAAGTCGCTTTTAAGTGGTGCCTACCGAAAACAAAAATTAGTAGAAAACGCTGATATTCGCAATCGCGTGCAAGAAGCAACCGAATTGCTTGGCCTTACAAACGAACTTGAAAGAAAACCCAAAGCGCTTTCAGGTGGTCAACGCCAACGCGTTGCTCTTGGAAGAGCGATCGTGCGCGACCCACAAGTATTTTTACTTGACGAGCCGCTTTCAAACTTAGATGCCAAACTTAGACGAACAATGCGAATTGAACTGCGTGCACTGCACAAGCGGCTAGGTGTAACGATGATTCACGTCACGCACGACCAAGAAGAAGCAATGACTCTGGGCGACAAACTTGCTGTGATGGACAACGGCATCATTCGCCAGTTTGACACGCCCGCAAATATCTACGACCGCCCTGCCGATAGGTTTGTTGCGTCATTTGTTGGTGTTCCAGAAATGAATTTCATCGAAGGTGAGATACGTGGTTCTCAATTTGTGTCTACCGACGTCACAATAAAAATTCCTGCTGAGCGCTTGCCAACAACCGATGCCAAAAATGTTGTCCTAGGCATTCGCCCAGAAGACATTACAGTAACAAGTGGAAACAGTGCAACAGTAAACAACTTTGAACGCCACGGCGATCACACTGATCTGTTTTTAACAATTGGGGAGACACAACTATCCGCTCGTGAACATGGTGCAAGCACACAATCAGAGTGTGTGGATTTTGATATCAACACAAACAACGTTCATTTCTTTGAATGTGGAGAGAACGGTTCTCGTCTTTAATCTAAGATTGAACCAATGTGACCCGGAAGCAACTTCTTTCGAAGAAGATTGTAATCGTGTAGCGACCCACCGCCCGTATCAATCCACTTATTCGCATGAGATTCTTGAATATATGTCCAGCCATCTTGGATGGCCTTTGTTGAAAGCGGTACCACTTCCGTCGATCCATCAACATTTGAAACTGCCACGCCCTCGGGTGACCAAAGCGCTGGAAAGTCATACCACGTAACCGGAATTGACGAGTTATACCTTGGATGAAGCATCCATCCGGAAATATTCACCGCGCCATTTCTTACTTCATCTTCGGTAATACTGAGCATTGTGCTTCCGGGATGTGCTATTTGAGAAACTGTGAGGGTTGGTGTGAAGTTCTGCTTCCACCAAGAGTTATTAAAATCGCTGTAATCATCTATGCTTTTTTCAACTCCGATATATGCACTCAATGAATAGGAACGGAGTCTCAATGCGGGGTCTAAAGGAGATTTGTACGCTTCAATATCCCCAATGTATGCATATGCTGAACCATCTTCAATAGCCAGTGACAATTCTGCATTATTACTATCAAGACGAACTGCGCTCCCTTCGTTAAAGCTTTGAACCCAAAGACGACTATTAATACTTTTGATATCTGCATCTGTTATATAGTTATCGTCAACGATTAAATCTGTTTGTTGAGTTCGTGGGCTAAACAATTTACCCTTATTATCGATGGAATAACTCCAGTTGGCTTGTGAAAGTGTTTTGTGGTGTACCGTATCCTTTGTTAGTTTTGATCTGGATAACATTGGCCCAGCCACTGCAACAACAAGCCCAACAAGAATTGCTATGATTGCAATGACGACAAGAAGTTCTATTAAGGTAAAACCATTTTTTGGTTTTATGGACATGGACCAAATTCTCCAATTGCTATTAACAGGTCAGACACATTGGTCATGTTATCACCCGTGATGTCAGCATTGGGGGTTCCCCACGCACTAATAATGGTTAATAAATCAGTTACATTGACAATACCATCGCCATTGAAATCTGCTGGACAAGGTTCCACAGTTTCTGCTTGTGAAAAAATTTGAACAGAATAAGGTGCGACATCAATTATTCCGCTGTATGCCATATTGTCGTATACAAATTGAACCGCTGTTGTATCGTGCCCTATATCTGTGTAATCATTAGAATATACAGTCGAATCAGAATTAAACAATAGATACCATTCGCCTTCGTAAGGAAAACCGATTCGATAGTTAGTCAAATTGTTAATACTAAAGTTCATCACAACAATTACATCATTTCCATCGCCACCACTCCCCCAACGATGATACGCAACAACCTTGCCGTTGTCATTAACATGATGCACATTTGTTGAAGCACCGGAAAGACCGATAGAATTTCCAGCTTTATTGAGTCGTAGTGCGATTAAATCTGTGTACAGTTGCAAAATCCCTGAGTACGTTGTTATTTTTGTCCAGTCCAAAGGGTCGTCGTCGTGGAAATATCCGTCTTCTAAAAACTCTTGTCCTTGGAATAACATGGGTATTCCGGGTGAAGTTAACACCAGCGCGCCGCCCAATGTTGAGCGTTTACGAGCAAACCAGTTGCCCGCATCGCCAGGTGCAATTTCTTCGGGAACACGGGAGCGTCCGTTCGCAACTTCATCGTGTGATTCGGTGTAAATCACTCGGTCGGTTTGGTCACCGTTATACACCGCCATGACAGCGTCACGAACCGTCCACATAGAACGTTCCGCGTCATTTGGCGTTTCAATAACACCACGTATTGGATGAATCCAATAAACATCCCACTGCGAATCAAAACCTGCACCACCTTCGCCAGTTGTTTTAGTCATCCAGTCAGTGCCTGCCAAGTCCTCACAAATAATAAGTTGATTGGAATCATACGCATCAATCTCATCATTAATCCACTGTAAAAGTGACCATCCTTCTGGGATATCTGTTCCTCCGTCATCCGTTGCGCGAATCCATTTCGTTCCATCAACTCGAAGACCGTCGAGGCGATACTCATCTAGCCAATACAGTGCATTATCACGAATATATTCGCGAACTTCATTGCGTCCAAAGTCGGGGCGAGTATCTCCCCAAGGAGTTTCAGCACGCCAATCATTGTAAAAATAAATGCCACCCAAATTGTTTTCGCTCCAGCCATCGTATTGCCAGAGTGCCATGTCAGTTGGTCCCCAGTGGTTGTATAACACATCAATGAGTACGGACATCCCACGAGCATGTGCTTCATCAACAAATTGTTTTAACTCATTTGGTGTTCCATAACTTGATTCGATTGCAAATGGATGCGCTCCGTTATAACCCCAAGAGGAGTCACCTGCGAATTCCCAAATTGGCATTAATTCAATTGCATTAATACCAAGTTCTTCAAGATAATCTAATCTTGTTATTGCTTGTGTTAATCCGCCAGCAAAAGTGCCTACATGCATTTCATAGACAACCGTTTCGTTCCATGCAGGACGCACAAAATCATTTGTTTGCCAAAAATAACTTTCTGGGTCATGCACGATGCTGTTTCCTATGGAGTCAGTTACTTGATACGAGCGTGCATCCATCCTTGAATACTGGGCTCCGCCGTTAATAATCACATATCTATATTCATCTCCAACAGAGGCTTCAGTAATATCCAGAGACCAGTCACCATTCCCTTCCGCTGAAAGCATCGTCGACCACATCGACCAATTATTAAAGTCGCCAATGAGCGCGACATAAGAAGCATTCGGAGCCCATGTTCTAAAACTTACACCTTCATTCGCATCTAAAAGATAGCTACCAAGAAAAACATCTATTTCTTCACCACCCAAATCAATTGGTCTGCCCCAAGGGTTTTCGGTCGTGCCGCCATTTTTAGTGTCTAAGAAGAATAGAAAATTTGTCCAGCCCGTTTCAAAAACATCGCCATTCACATCCACAGTGATATATAAGTTCTGGGTATCGTGCCCAACAATTACCCAGACAATATCCAAACTAGGATAATCAAAAACATCACCAATAGTATCTGTAAATGCTTGGCTACCTGAACCGCCACCTAATGTGTATTCCAAAAACTCGCCCGAAGCGGATGGTGTTCCCCATCCATCAGTTGCTTGATCGCTTCGGCTTAAATGATCGACGCCTGGATCGGTTACTTCATCTCGACTTGTTGCAATGTCAAATCGAATCGTGTCACCGATTACTAAGCCAAGAGTTGCAAGTGGAAATGTCCACTTGATTGTTCCTGACGCAGCGTTAGAAATATCTGGGCGAATGGCTCCAAGCTCCGTCCAATTTGTCTGGGAATAACTCCAAACCTGGCACCCAGAATTGCTAAATGGAATCGCTCCATACCCTGAATGGGAAGATGGTACTGATCTGGCACCCTGGCGTGATGCAAAAGTAATCCCACAAGCCGAGATAACGACTGCCATGATTGCAAGTTTTATGTAGGGCATTGAAGTCATGGTACAAGCAAAAAACAAAAAACGAACTCCCCAAAGCAAGGAGAGTCCAATGAAACTGATTATGAAGTTACTGAGCGCAACCCCAGTTGCCAATAACAGTCAGGATATCTGATACGTCGACATCACCATCGCCATCAACATCTCCCTCGCATGGTTCTGGGGCACATGGTGGTGGATTACCATTACAGAAGGAACCATCACCGTTGTATTCGCCACCAAGCGCTAAACAGTTGTCTTGAGTCATATCGCTACAGTCAATATCAAAACAACAGGCGCCAGTTGGATCTGGGCAAGGTCCTGCAACATCACCCACTGAGTAGTATTGGTTGCCTTCGATGTTTTCAAAATTAACGAATCGTGGGTCTTCAAGGTTTGATCCACCGCCGATGCCTCCAATCACTTGGTTAGACATATAGTCATGACCACCATTGTTAATGAACGCGCAAACTTTTGCTGACGTTATCTCGCCAGCTCCACCATCCCAATCAAAAAGATATAGAGGAATCGCAATTTCAATACCAGTTGTCACACCTTCGCCGCATCCGATTCCCTCGCCAAAGCCAACACCATCTACATTTGAATTATCTAACGCAAACATTAATCCTGTTTTTCCGTAGATAACACCATCGGCACCTGATGTTCCTTGACCAACAAATTGGCCAAAGCCGGCACCAGTTGTGGGAAGTTCGGCATAGTTTGCGTATGTTGCAAATACATCTCCACCACAAGTCATGCTTAACCACATGTCAGCTTCAAAACCTGCATCAAATGTGAGACCATTACCTGAGCCATCGTCGCCCATGCGATTAAGCCCATCAAAATCAACCTCTGGATTGTCGTTTCTCAGTGTATGTTGCCCACCATCACGAGCATCAACAAAGATGTCAATCTTATTAAAGACACTTTCTAAGTTTCCGGTCAACATGATGTATAAGTAACCGTTGTCGATGATTGCATGTCCCGAATCGATTTCTGAACCGTTTGCAAAGTCAGGCATGCCGATATCTGAGTTACCAAAACCAGTTTGCGTATCTTGAACTGCATTCGCACCACCATACGCTGCATCAAGCGTACCATCCATCGTTGGTTGAGCAAGAGCGACTGAGGAACATGCTAGAGTAAGGGTTGTGATGATTGTTTTCATTTCTTTCTTCCTTATAAAAAAATAACCACTCGTTAGCAGTGGTTGTATGTAGCGTTATTTGTTCAAAATTACTTCCAAATTAATGGCGGCGTCTTCGAGCAAGACCTGCTATTGCAAGGAGTACAATTGCACTTGGTGCTGGCACTGCTGAGAATTCGTAATGCATCCAGTCGGTGGATGTCGAACCACTGCCCCAACCGGGTTGTGTTCCTTCGCCGCCAAGTAAATCGACTGCTGGGTCCCCACCGTTGCCACCTGTTGTTGCAATTTCAAAATCAAAACCAGTACCACCTGAATCAATTATTTCTGTCATTAAATCGGTTAGTGTCCAGGTGATTGTGCTCGTTCCCCAGTCAATACTCATAGCAGGAGAATCCGCACCTTGCCACCAACCGTCGTGATGCCAAGAGGCCGAAGTACCGCCACCGCCATCGAGCCATGAACCAACAAAATAGTCAGTGCCTGAAAGTCCGCCTATATCACGGAACCAAGGATTGTCGTTATCACCAGAACCGCCATCAGTAAAATCGGCGAAGAAAAGATACTTGCCCCAATCGGAGTCTAAGTCAGCAACTGTCATCGATACAAATAAGTCAGAGCCGTTATCGGTGACTTCAACTTGCGTAATATCAAGGTTTGCATTTCCAGTAGCAATATCGCCAGTTGGATCCATGTAGATGTCACCCATTGCAACGGTGGTTGCAAGAGCAGATGCTACTAATATTCCAATTGGTTTAATCAAACTTCTCTCCAAATCCGGCTTCTCTCTTAAAAAGCCACACACACAATATAACCCATAAAAAAACTGTTTTCAAATGAAATCCTTGGAATTCCATGAATAATTGAGAATTATTGCAAAAAAAAACGTAGGATGCCACCACTATGGATTATGTAAGTTTGGGCTTGGGAATTATAATTGGCTGTTTTTTGGGTGGAATCGCTGTTTTTGCTTTTTTTAGGCAAAAAATGACGGGTAGCCACGATATTGAACTCGTTCGACTCCAAACGCAACTTGAGGAAAAGGAAAAGCATCTAAAAGAGATGGAGGAACGATTACGAGAAACCTTTGCATCCATCAGCCAAGAAGTTATTAAGAAAAACTCAGAGTCATTTTTGCAAACTGCGAAACTACAGTTCGCGCCCTTTGAAAAATTGCTTGAAGAAACAAAAACCCATGTCAGAGACTTGGAACTTAAGCGCGAGAAAGCGTACGCCAACCTTGAGTCTGCAACAAGGGGAATCATTGATGAAACATCAAAGCTTGAGAATGCTCTTCGAAGACCAGATCATCGCGGCAAATGGGGAGAAGTTGGATTACGTAACGTCGTTGAATTTGCTGGCATGACGGACAAATGTGATTTTGAAGAACAAGTTTCAACTTCCGGAGAACAGTCGTATCGTCCTGATATGGTTATTAAGATGCCGGGCGGTGGCCGGCTTGTTGTTGATTCTAAACTTCCATTAGATCACTATCTCAATGCTCTAGAACAACCAGAAGCAGAGCGCACCGAACATTTAGACAACCATGTTAAATCACTTGAAACACATGTAAATGCTCTTGCAAGTAAAGCGTACTGGGAACAATTTGATTACTCTCCTACTTTTGTTGTAATGTTTGTAAACGTTGAGTCAGCACTTGTTGCTGCACTTGAACGAAATCCCGATTTGCATAACAAAGCACTTTCTAAAAAAGTATTGTTGACTTCTCCAACTACGCTAATCGCGTTGTTGCAAGCGGCTGCGTTTGGGTGGCGACAGGATTCTATGGCGAAGAATGCTGAAGAAATTGCAAAAGCAGGACAAGAACTCTACAACCGTCTAGAAACGTTCAGAGATCATTTGTCTAAAGTTGGTTCGCGTTTGCATCAGGCAACAGAGTCATACAACAGTGCGGTTGGTTCTTTTACTAGCCGGCTTGAACCGGGTGCGAAGCGATTGAGCGATTTGCATTCAACCGGCGGCAAAGAATTACCTTCGACAGAACCCATCGATATCGAACCACGCGCGATTGAGTGACATCATTCCTTCCGGCTTGCTTCTTTGCGTGCGGTGGTGGAAGCTTTTTTCATAATGAGTTTTGGGTCTGTTTCTATGCACCCAACATTGATTTCTTCTGCAACCATCATACTCGCAGCAACGGTTCCCTCAAA
>JACKQG010002378.1_pt1 | contig 24685 bp, 15 predicted proteins | sample 8237621 | NCBI WGS metagenome assembly JACKQG01 (sample SAMN15677084, study PRJNA649215) | marine metagenome | biome: marine; feature: Black Sea; material: saline water; isolation source: suspended particulate matter (SPM) from the Black Sea western gyre | collected 2013-06-09/2013-06-10 | depth... | reverse complement strand
TCTGCGCCAAGAGTATTATCAGAGATACCGGAAAGCAGACGCCTGCAGTCGAGATTTTGTCAGGGGCTGTGCGTGAATGGCTTTATGAGGCGATTGTTGAAAGATTGCTGGATAATGGGATCATCCCTGCAAGACCGGTCATTTTTGAGGGCAACATTAATAATATCGATGAGTTGGGAGGTTACGGGCCTTTTCTTATGATGACTGCCAAGAAGGACGCCCAAGGCAGACCGGCATTTCCTGAGACCTATGGCGGTGGAATCGGGGTGGAGAGGACACTCTATGCAATTTGTAGGGGACCTGAACTCGATAAGGTGGATGATATTACCTGTTTTGGAAAAAACCCTGACAGCCACCAGATTTATATGTTTTAGATGCTTACAGAGATAGCCTGAAATAGTACGTCATTGATAATTCACTATGTTGTGTCGAGCCTCCTGGCTTTTCCTTTTCTATCGAGATTCAGGCTTCAGTAAAACCTGCCTTGCTCTTGAAAACTGGAACCTGGAACCTCACATTCGATGAGAAACCCCATGCAAATATCACGATCTGACCACATCATGTTGGGACGATTCCCCCGGCAACAGGGGTTGTACGACCCAAGACACGAACACGATAGTTGCGGCGTGGGGTTTGTGGCAAACATTGATGGAACAAAGACCCATGCTATTGTTGAAAAGGGGATCGAGGTTCTCAAGAACCTTGAGCACCGTGGAGCGATCGGCGGCGACCGGTTTACGGGAGACGGCGCCGGCATCCTTTTTCAAATTCCGGATGGACTGTTCCGGAGAGAATGTAGCAGTCTTTCATTCACCCTGCCTGAACCGGGGGCCTACGGAGTGGGGATGCTGTTTCTGCCCTCCTCACTCGATTTGAGGCAAACCTGTTTCAATACCGTAGAAAAGGCCGTTCAATGTGAGGGTTTGGGATTCCTCGGATGGAGAGAAGTCCCCGTGGATACTGAGGCCATTCAGGGCCAGGCCAAAGAAGAACAACCCTTTATCGTCCAATGTTTTATCGACGGCAAGGGTCTTGAACAAAAAGCCCTCGAACGAAAACTCTATGTGATCCGCAAACAGATTGAACGGTCTGCATTGGAGTCTTTTGAGGAACTTGACCCCCTGTATGTTCCCAGCCTGTCCTGCCTGGCCATAGTCTACAAAGGACTCTTCACAGCAACTCAGCTACCCGAGTTTTATAAAGATCTTAAGGATCCCGATGTCACCAGTGCGCTTGCACTGGTCCACCAGAGATACAGTACCAACACTTTTCCCTCATGGGAATTGGCACAGCCATTTCGTTATCTGGCCCACAATGGAGAGATCAACACCTTGCGCGGCAACCTGAATCAGATCAGATCCCGGGAATCCTCTCTGGAATCTGATCTTTTTGGTCATGACATCAAAAAGCTCCTGCCCATTATCGATGAGAGAGGCAGTGATTCATCCTGCATTGATAACATTCTGGAATTACTTGTAAACGCTGGCCGGTCTCTCCCCCATTCCATGCTTATGCTCGTACCGGAGGCATGGGGCGTCAAATACCCCATGAGTCCCGATCAGAGAGGTTTTTTTGAGTACCATGCAGGGCTGATGGAACCCTGGGATGGCCCAGCCGCCCTTACATTTTCAAATGGTTATCAAGTGGGCGCCATGCTTGACCGCAACGGACTCAGGCCGGCCCGGTACACCATCACCAAGAACGGGTTTATCTCATTTTCCTCTGAAGCAGGCGTTCTGAACTTCCCGCCCAAGGAAATTGCGGAGAAAGGGGCACTTCGCCCCGGACAGATAATTTTGGTGGACCTGGTCAAAAAACGGGTCCTCAAAAACGGTGAAATAAAGACACTGTGCGCAAGACAACAACCCTATCGCAGGTGGGTAGATGAGAACAGAATTACCCTCAGGGGCTTTTACGGGACTTTGGCCCCGGTTGAGCCGGATTTTGACCGTTTGCTTCAGCGCCAAAAACTATTCGGTTACACCCGCGAAGTCCTTCAAATGGTTCTTGCACCAATGGCGTCAAACGGGCGGGAGCCTGCCGGATCCATGGGTATGGACACCCCCCTGGCCATCTTTTCGGAAAAGAACCAGCTCCTCTACAATTACTTCAAACAGCTATTCGCCCAGGTCACAAACCCGGCCATAGACCCGGTCCGTGAGGAACTGGTCATGTCTCTCATGACCTTTATCGGTAACCCCGCCAATATCCTCCGAGAAGTGCCCCAAAATGGCCGCTTGATCAAGCTGTTTAACCCGATCCTTTCAAACGAGGATCTGGAACGTCTAAGAAACCTCAAGATCAAGGACTTTCGGGCGAAGACCCTGACCATGGGATTTCCCGCCAACGGGTCCGGGAAACAACTTCAGCTGGCCATCGAACAGATGGGGGAACAGAGTGAGGAAGCCCTGGCCCAGGGCTATTCCCTCCTTATACTCAGCGACCGGAGCTTGCCAAAAACATTCGCGCCCATCCCTGCTCTTCTTGCTGTGTCGGCCATAAATCAACGACTGACGCGAAAAGGCGTCCGAACCGGAACAGGATTTATTGTTGAAACCGGAGAAGCCCGGGATGTGATGCATATGGCCCTTTTGTTGGGCTATGGCGCGACAGCCATCAATCCCTATCTGGCCTTTGAGACCATTGCTGCCATGGGGCTTCGACAAGAGTTAAACAAGCCGTTGGGTGTGGATGTGGCCCTTGAAAATTATGTCGAGGCAATTTGCAAGGGTTTGCTCAAGATAATGTCAAAAATGGGCATCTCAACCCTTCGCAGCTACCGAAGCGCACAGGTCTTTGAAGCCATTGGGCTAAATAGGACGATCGTCGATAAATACTTCCGCGGTACCTCATCACGGATAGCGGGTATAGGACTCGATGAAATCGCCGCCGAGGCCAACGAGCGATATAATGAGGCCCATAACAAGGCTCCGGATGCCCCTTCAATTCTGGCCGGTGGAGGGAATTACCGGTTGAGATTGGATGGTGAACGGCATCAATTGACACCGGAGTCAATAACTCTGTTGCAGCAGGCCGTCAGAAAAAATGACCCCCTTCTGTATAGCAGTTACGCAGAGCTCATAAATAATCAGACCCAAAAGACGTCCACGCTCCGCGGAATGTTTCGTTTCAAGCCAAGGCCACCCATTCCCCTTGAAAAAGTTGAACCGGCAAGGAAAATCATAAAACGATTTGTCACAGGCGCCATGTCCTTCGGCTCCATAAGCCGTGAGGCGCATGAGACCATAGCGGTGGCTATGAACCGAATAGGCGGTCTCAGCAACTCTGGAGAGGGTGGAGAGGACCCCAAACGATACGAACCCCTTCCAAACGGCGACAACCGCTCAAGTGCTATCAAACAAGTGGCGAGTGGTCGGTTCGGAGTGACCACCGAATATCTGGTCAACGCACGGGAACTTCAGATCAAGGTAGCACAGGGCGCCAAGCCCGGAGAAGGCGGCCAATTGCCCGGATACAAGGTGAATGAAGAAATAGCGCGAGTACGTCATTCAACCCCCGGTGTCACCCTCATCTCGCCGCCCCCACACCATGACATTTATTCCATTGAAGACCTGTCTCAGCTTATTTTCGACCTCAAGAATGTCAACCGAAATGCGCGCATTTCGGTCAAACTGGTATCCGAAATCGGCATTGGCACGGTGGCTGCCGGAGTGGCCAAGGCCCATGCGGACATGGTCCTTATAAGCGGTTATGATGGCGGGACGGGGGCTTCACCGCTTTCATCGATTAGACATGCAGGCGCACCGTGGGAACTGGGGCTTTCCGAAACGCAGCAGACACTTGTGCTCAACAATCTCAGAAGCCGAATTCGGGTACAGGTAGATGGCCAGATAAAAACCGGACGAGATGTGATTATCGCCGCCCTGCTGGGAGCCGAAGAATACGGCTTTGCCACAACAATACTTGTGGCCTTGGGGTGTGTTATGATGAGGAAGTGTCACACCAACACCTGCCCCGTCGGCATTGCAACGCAGGACCCGGAATTGAGAAAGGCCTATTCCGGCAAGCCGGAATACATACAAAATTTCTTAAGAATGATAGCCGAAGAGGTTCGGGAGTACATGGCCCAATTGGGATTCAGAAGACTGGAAGACCTCATCGGGCGATCAGACCTGTTGGAAATGGACAGGGCCGTTGATTTCTGGAAAGCAAAGGGACTGGATTTTTCCGCAGTTCTGTACAGACAAGAAATGGACAAAGACGCCCCCAGCCGTTGTGTCGAGCCACAGCAACATCAAATTGATGATGTCATGGACAAAAAACTTATCTCCTTTGCGCAAGACGCCCTTGAGTCCAAAAAAAGAGTTGTGATTGAGCAGCCCATAAGGAATGTGAACCGGTCAACCTGTGCCATGCTCTCGGGTGAAATTGCAAGACGTTACGGTGGAAACGGGCTGCCCGATGACACCATCGTGTGCAAATTCAGCGGGGCAGCCGGGCAGAGCTTTGGGGCATTTGGCGCAAAAGGTCTGACTGTCATCCTGGAGGGTGAGACCAACGACTATGTTGCCAAGGGTTTGTCAGGTGCCAAAATCATAATAAACCCCTATGGGGGAACAGATTTTGACCCCTCTCAAAACGTTGTCGCGGGCAACGTGATTCTTTACGGCGCCACTTCAGGCGAACTTTACATCCATGGAAAAACAGGGGAACGGTTTGCCATCAGAAACAGCGGAGCCAGAGCCGTGGTTGAAGGAGTGGGGGACCACGGATGCGAATATATGACCGGCGGGCGCGTTGTAGTTCTTGGAGAGACGGGGATCAACTTTGCCGCAGGGATGAGCGGCGGGATTGCCTATATCTATGATCCGGAACAACGGTTTGACAACCGCTGCAACCTCGACATGGTGGACTTGGAGTTGGTAACAGACAACAGGGATATCGACGAACTAAAAGATATGATCCGCCAACATCTTAACTACACAGGCAGTCAACGGGCAAGTCAAATACTCGAAAACTGGGAATCAAATCTCCCCTTTTTTGTAAAAGTCTTCCCAATGGAATACCGAAGGGTTCTTGGCAAGATGACCAAAGAGGATGAGGCCACGGCCAGGGAAGAGGTCCAACATGGGTGACCCCAGAGGTTTTATTGAGATCAAACGTAAAGATGCGCCATATCGCTCGAGAGATGAACGTCTCAGGGACTATAAGGCGGTTGAGCATCAGCTGAGCTACAGCGACCTAAACAAACAGGCTGCACGATGCATGGATTGCGGAACGCCATTTTGTCACGCATATGGGTGTCCCATTTCTAACCTGGTCCCGGAATTCAACGATTTTGCTTTCCGCGGAAATTGGCAGCAGGCACTGGAAATACTTGTCTCTGCCAACAATTTCCCCGAATTTACCGGTCGCGTATGTCCTGCGCCCTGCGAAGCAGCGTGTGTGTCGGCTCTCAATAGTGATCCCGTGACCATCAGGCAGATAGAATTGGCGATTATAGAGAAAGGTTTTGAAAGCGGTCTTATCTCCTCTGAACCTCCTTCCATCCGTTTGGATAAAAAGGTGGCTGTCATCGGTTCAGGGCCGGCCGGACTGACAATCGCGGACTCGCTTAACCGGGCAGGATACCGTGTTACGGTGTTTGAAAACGCCAATTATCCCGGTGGGATCCTCACTTATGGAATCCCTGATTTCAAACTCGAAAAATGGGTGGTGGAACGTCGAATCAAGTTGATGGCGGCTCAAGGCATAACCTTTGAAACGGGCGTAAAAATCGGAGACGACATATCATGCCACTACCTCAAAAAACGTTTTGATGCCATTTGCCTGGCCTGCGGGGCCCGTAAGCCGAGAGATCTCCCTGTGCCCGGACGCGATTTAAACGGCATTTATTTTGCGATGGACTACCTCTCCCAGCAAAACAAGCGAAACAGGGATGAATATGTAGGTCCTTCTGATGAAATTATAGCCCGAGATAAAAAGGTTGTGGTCATCGGGGGCGGTGACACAGGCTCGGATTGTCTCGGCACAGCTCTAAGGCAGGGTGCCATAAGGGTCTCACAACTCGAAATAGTGCCAAAACCACCGGTCAAGCGAAGTGATAATACGCCCTGGCCCATGTGGCCCGTCCTGCTGCGTCAGACACACGCTCATAAGGAAGGTGGGGATTTGTTTTGGTCTATAATGACTAAAGAATTTCTGGGTGAAAAGGGCGTAGTAAAAAAAATTCGGTGCGCAGAGGTCGAATGGGTGGTTTCTGATGTAAACCGTCCTCCTGTGCCTATAGAAAAGGCGAGCACCGAATTTGAGATAGAAGCCGATCTCGTGATCTTGGCAATGGGGTTCTTGGGGCCTGAGGAAAGCAACCTCGTGGCGGAACTCAGCGTCGAACTGGATGGCCGAGGGAATGTAAAGGCCGATGACCATGGTATGACAAATCTTGACGGCATTTTTGTTGCTGGGGATATGGCCATGGGCCAGTCCCTGGTTGTCAGAGCCATCGCCGACGGAAGAAAAACAGCCCTGGGAATTAAGACCTATTTACGTTAATGATTGAAAGAGTTATGTAATGATTGCCATCATTGATTACAAAGCGGGAAATCTTAAAAGTGTTGAGAGGGCGCTGAATAAGCTCGGATATCCTTGCTGCATCACAAATGACAAAGCAAAGATTCTTGACTCTGAACGGATCGTTTTCCCCGGTGTGGGGGCGGCAGGAAAGGCCATTGATGATTTGAAACGAATGGGTCTGGACAGGGTCCTCTCTCAGGCATTTCAAGAAGGCAAACCCATCCTGGGGATCTGTCTCGGGGCCCAGATTATCTTGGATAGAAGTGAGGAGAACCATACGCCATGCCTGGGTCTGATGGAAGGTGAAGTAAAGCGGTTCCCCTCACCCTTGCTTTCCTTTGAGAATGAGCAACTGAAAATACCTCACATGGGATGGAATAGCGTCCGTGTCCTCAAAAAACATCCTGTTCTTCCGGGAATCATGCCAGGGGATGAGTTCTATTTTGTCCATTCCTATTATCCACTTCCTGACTCCGAAGACCACGTGATCGGAAAGACGGACTACAGTATTGAATTTCCGACCATCATAGGGGTAAAAAATCTGATCGCCACCCAGTTTCACCTGGAGAAGAGCGGTCGAGCCGGCCTGCGGATATTAAAAAATTTTTGTAATTGGAACGGGGTCTATGCTGAGTAAACGGATCATCCCCTGTCTTGATGTGAGAGATGGGAAGACCACAAAAGGGGTTAAATTCAAGGGGAACGTGGATATTGGTGATCCCGTGGAGATGGGGAAGTTTTATTACGAAGAAGGTGCGGACGAGATTGTTTTTTATGACATCACCGCGTCCAGCGACAAAAGAGACATCATGCTCGATGTAGTACGGCGTGTGGCCAAGGAAATCTTTATCCCGTTTTCAGTGGGGGGCGGAATCCGCACCGTGGAGGATATGAGAAGTGTCCTCCTGGCCGGTGCTGAAAAGGTGAGCGTAAACAGTGCGGCGGTCAAGAATCCGGAAATCATTGCCAAAGGCTCCAAGGCCTTTGGGAGCCAGTGCATTGTCCTTGGTATGGATGTCAAGAGGGTGAAAGCTTCTGATACAATCCCAACCGGTTATGAAATGGTCATTAATGGCGGGAGGACATATACCGGCATTGATGCTTTAAAGTGGGCTAAGGAGGCAGAGGGATTAGGGGCAGGGGAGATCTGCCTTAACTCTATTGATGCCGATGGCACCCAGGACGGTTATGAACTGACTCTAACCTCGCTTATTTCGGAAAACGTGAATATCCCCGTAATCGCCTCCGGGGGCGCCGGGAGCATCGACCATATCCACGAGGTGCTGACAAGGGGCAGGGCCGATGCTGCCCTTGTTGCCTCCATTATTCATTATGAGACCTGCTCCATCAGGGAGATCAAGGATGCCCTGCATACACGAGGGGTTAAGGTGCGTATGACGTGGTGATCGGGGTATTGGGGCCTGGGTACTGGGAATTGGGTACTCGTTGCGGGTCGGAGCGAAGCGTAGATCCCGCTGAAAGCGGGATTGCGATTAACCACTACACTAACAAATAACGCATTGAGACTATGAAAGCGCTTTTAGCATTAGAAGATGGAACTATATTCCATGGCAGGTCCTTTACGGGCCATGGTGAAACAGTGGGTGAGATGGTCTTCAATACCAGCATGTCGGGGTATCAGGAGATATTGACCGATCCCTCTTATTGCGGCCAGATGGTGACCATGACCTATCCCCTGATCGGTAGCTACGGGGTTAACGAAGAAGATGTTGAATCGGACAGGATTCAGGTCAGGGCGCTTTTAGTAAAGGAATATCAGGAGTATCCCAGCAATTACAGGTCACAGAGAAGCCTGGCCGATTATTTGAAGACCAATGGGATACCAGGTGTGGAAGGGATCGATACCAGGGCACTCACAAAACATATAAGGGTCCAGGGGGCCATGAAGGCTGCCCTCTCAACCAGGGACCTTGATCCTGACTCCCTGGTCGAAAAGGCGCAACATGCCCCTGATATGGTGGGCAGGGATTTAGTGAAGGAAGTGACCCGCGACGAGCCTGTTTTGTGGCAAAATGGCCGGCCCGCAAAAATTGAAGGGGGCCTGGATCATTTTGAGTGGCCGGAAAAGCCCGGGTGTTTCCGTGTGGTAGCCATGGATTATGGTGTCAAATACAATATCCTCAGGTCTCTTGAAGACAGAGGCTGCACTGTCCTTGTTATGCCTGCCGGAACGAAGAGCGAGTCCATAAACAGGCTCGATCCTGACGGTCTTTTCCTGAGCAACGGCCCGGGAGATCCTGCCGCTGTTCCGTACGCAGTGGAGACCATCCGTGACCAGATCGGGCGAAGACCGATCTTCGGGATATGCTTAGGCCACCAGTTGCTTGGACTGGCCCTCGGAGGTAAGAGCTTTAAACTCAAGTTCGGCCACCGGGGAGGAAACCAGCCCGTTAAAGATTTGAAGACCGGCAAGGTGGAAATCACTTCCCAGAATCACGGTTTCTGCGTTGACATGGAATCATTAAAAGACCCTGATATTGAATTAAGCCATATCAACCTCAATGACAGGACTTTGGAAGGTCTGGTCCACAGGAAACTCCCTATTTTGTCGGTTCAATACCACCCTGAAGCATCCCCCGGACCGCACGATGCCTCCTACCTGTTTGACCGATTCCTTGGATTGATGATGGACGATGCATGATGCAGGATGCAGGATGGATGATGCAGGATGTATGGTGGATGGTTGATTCCTGGTTGTGTTCCTTGCGCCTTGAGCCTTAAACCTTACACCTTTGTCAGATACAGGATATAAGGTGCAAATAGCCAGCAATCCCGCTGAACCGGGATCTCTCTCTGAGGCGTAGGCGAGCCGGAGGCCGCTTCGCCACGACCAGTAACCAGCATCCAGCATCCAGTATCGAGTATCCAGCAACCCGAAACCCGTAACCAGTAACCTGCAACCAGCATCCAGTATCCAGTATCCAGTATCCAGTATCAAGTATCGAGTACCCAACCCCATGCCCAAACGCACAGACATAAATAAGATTCTCATCATCGGCTCCGGCCCCATAGTCATCGGTCAGGCCTGCGAGTTCGATTACTCGGGCACACAGGCCTGTAAGGCGTTGATGGAAGAAGGTTATGAGGTCGTTCTTGTAAACAGTAATCCAGCCACCATTATGACAGACCCTGAAACGGCCCATCGCACCTATATCGAACCGGTCACTCCTGAGATAGTGACCAGGATAGTTGAAAGGGAGCGGCCACATGCCATCCTTCCCACCCTCGGGGGACAGACGGGGTTGAATACGGCCATAGGGGTGGCCGAGACCGGTATCCTGGAAGACCTGAATGTGGAGATGATCGGCGCTTCAATACCGGTAATACACAAGGCCGAAGATAGAGAGCAGTTCCGGGATGCCATGACGCGGATCGGCCTCCGGGTCCCTGAGAGCGGCATTGTCAGGGATTTGAGCCAGGCAAAGACCGTGGCCGAGCAGATAGGATACCCCGTTATTATCAGGGCCAGTTTCACTCTGGGTGGTTTTGGCAGTGGTGTTGCCTATAACAGGGAGGAGATGGAGAAGATTGCCAAGGCAGGTCTTGACGCCAGTATGATCTCAGAGATTATCATGGAGGAATCCCTCTTAGGTTGGAAGGAGTATGAACTGGAGGTCATGCGGGATTTCAACGATAATGTGGTCATTATCTGTTCCATTGAGAACTTCGACCCCATGGGAGTCCATACCGGTGACAGCATCACGGTGGCACCTGCACAGACCCTATCGGATCGTGAATATCAGTTAATGAGAGATGCGGCCATCGCCATTATGAGAGAGATCGGTGTGGAGACCGGCGGTTCCAACGTCCAGTTTGCCATACATCCTGACACAGGCGAGATGGTGGTCATCGAGATGAATCCAAGGGTATCCAGGAGTTCTGCCTTGGCCTCAAAGGCCACCGGTTTCCCTATTGCCAAGATAGCGGCCAAACTCGCTGTAGGATATACCTTAGATGAAATCCCAAATGATATTACGAGGGAAACTTTGGCCTCTTTTGAGCCCACTATCGATTATTGTGTGGTCAAGATACCGCGATGGACCTTTGAAAAATTCACAGGCGCCGAGGACCTGCTGACCACCTCCATGAAATCGGTAGGTGAGAGCATGGCCATAGGGAGGACTTTTAAGGAGGCCCTTCAAAAGGCTGTCAGGTCTTTGGAGATCGGACGTTTTGGTCTCGGTACCGACACATCAAGTAGTCTCCGGCATCATCCTGATCTCCAACAGATCGAAACGGGTCTTATTCAGCCGAATTCAAATCGTCTTTTTTATGTCCATGAGGCATTTGAACAGGGTTTTCCCATAGAGAAGATACATGACCTCTCAGGGATTGATCCGTGGTTCCTGTTCCACATCCAGCAACTACAGATCATGGAAGGGCAGCTTAGGGATATGGCAAGAGATGGGCCAGTACCCGATGACTTGGATAAGGATTTTCTGAAACAGGTAAAAGAATTTGGTTTCTCCGATATAGAACTTGCCAGGATCTTTGACAGTAATGAACAGCGAATACGGGAAATACGGAAGTCGAAGGGGGTAGAACCGGTCTACAAGTCGGTAGACACCTGTGCGGCCGAATTTGAAGCCTACACCCCTTATTATTATTCAACCTATGAGCAGGAAAACGAGATCCGTGCTTCCAGCAGAAAAAAGGTAGTGATTCTCGGAGGGGGGCCAAACAGAATAGGGCAGGGCATTGAGTTCGATTATTGCTGCGTACAGGCATCCATGGCCCTTAAGGAGATGGGCATAGAGAGCATCATGGTCAACAGTAATCCCGAAACGGTCAGTACGGATTATGATACTTCTGACAGGCTCTATTTTGAACCCCTGACGAGAGAAGATGTCCTTAACATCGTGGTGCAGGAAAAACCCGAAGGGGTTATAGTTCAGTTCGGGGGCCAGACCCCTCTGAATATTGCAGTTCCCCTGATGGAGGCCGGAGTCACCATATTGGGAACCAGCCCTGATAGTATAGACCGGGCAGAGGACAGGGAACGTTTCCAGAGGCTGCTCAAAAAACTGGAAATCCTCCAGCCTGAAAACGGAATTGCCACAGATAAGGATGATGCATTGAGAGTGGCCGACAGGATCGGCTACCCTGTTGTGGTAAGGCCATCATTTGTATTGGGCGGCCGGGCCATGGAGATTGTCTATGACAGAAAAGATCTGGAATTTTACATGAAGGCGGCCGTCCAGGTTTCTCCTGGAAAGCCTGTCCTTATTGACAGTTTTTTGGAAGCTGCAACAGAGATCGATGTCGATGCCATTTCAGACGGGACTGATACGGTGGTGGCGGGGATCATGGAGCATATAGAAGAGGCGGGCATACACAGCGGGGACAGCGCCTGCGTCCTGCCGCCCATATCTCTATCCCCTGAGATCCTGGAGCAGATAAAGGATCAGACAAAGGCCATAGCCCGGGAATTGAATGTCATAGGGTTGATGAACATCCAGTATGCTGTCAAGGGAGGGGTGGTCTATATCCTGGAGGTGAACCCGAGGGGCTCAAGGACCGTACCTTTTGTTAGCAAGGCGACGGGTGTTTCCGTAGCAAAACTTGCCACAAAGGTTATCATGGGAGAGTGTGTGAAGGACCTTGGTATTCCCACCGATATCAAGCCGGCCCATATCTCAGTGAAGGAATCGGTCTTTCCTTTCAGCAGGTTCCCTGGGGTTGATCCTATCCTGGGGCCTGAGATGAAGTCCACGGGCGAGGTAATGGGGATCGATCAATCCTTCGGTCTGGCCTTTGCCAAGTCCCAGCTGGGAGCCGGGCAGAGGCTGCCGCTCTCAGGGAGGGTGTTTATCAGTGTCAAGGATGATGACAAGAAGACCATGCTGTATACCGCCTCCCGCTTTCACAGTCTGGGATTTGAAATCCTGTCCACTAAGGGGACCTCCAAATTCCTCGCGCATCACCGAATTCCAAACAGGGTGGTTAACAAGGTGAGAGAGGGCCGGCCCCATGTGGTTGACATGATCAAAAATGGGGAAATTGATCTTATCATTAACACCACGAGTAACAAGAAGACCGTGGCCGAGTCCTTCTCCATCAGGAGTGCGGCCCTCGCATTTAATATCCCCTATACTACTACCCTTGCAGGCGCCACTGCAACTGCTCTGGCAGTTGAATCGATGATCGAGGGCGAACTGAAGGTTAAGACAATTCAGGAATACCATTTGGATTGATGATTTATGATTGTTGATTGGGGACTGGATGCGGGATTGCTGACTATTTACTCCCTCTACCCTGCATCGTTCATCCTGTATCCTGCATCTTGCATCCTTCATGCGGTACCGAATATTGTCGAATAACGAATAACAAATAACCAGTAACGAATAACAAGAAATGGAAAACGGAATGTGTAGATCTGAATTGCTTCCAGAGAGGCCCAGAGATGAATGCGGGGTCTTTGCCGTGTACGGGCATGAAGAGGCTGCCAAGATGGCCTACTTCGGGCTGTATGCCCTGCAGCACCGGGGTCAGGAGAGCTCCGGTATTGTTGCCTCCGACGGTGTTCAAATGTTTGAGCACAAGTCCATGGGTCTGGTGCCTGAGGCCTTTAGCGAAGAGACCTTGAACGATCTCAAGGGGCATATAGCCCTCGGTCACGTGCGGTATTCCACCACAGGCTCTTCGCTTATTGCAAATGCCCAGCCGTTCAAGGTCCAGTATTCCGGAAAGTCCTTTGCTGTTGCCCATAACGGCAACATCGTGAATGCCCTTCAGATTCGCTCAGAACTGGAAAACAGCGGATCTATCTTCCAGACCACCATGGACAGCGAGGTGGTGCTTCATCTCATAGCGAAATCTTTTAAATTGGGGCTGGAACAGGCCATGGTCCAGACAATGACCCAGATCAGAGGGGCGTATTCGATGGTTGTCATGACCGAAGATGGTATTATTGCGGCCAAGGATCCAAACGGTTTCAGACCGCTCTGTATCGGACGACTGAATTCCGGCTATGTGGTGGCATCAGAGACCTGCGCACTTGACCTGGTGGAGGCGGAATATCTCCGGGAGATAGAGCCGGGTGAGATAGTTGTTATCAACGGTCAGGGTTTGAAGAGCATCCCCTCAGGAATAGAATCCCGCAAGAGCCAGTGTATCTTTGAACTGATCTATTTTGCGAGGCCGGACAGCGAGGTGTTTGGCCAGAATGTGTACCTGTTCCGCAAGAGACAGGGGGAACTCCTTGCAAAAGAGTTCCCCATTGAGGCGGATCTCGTCATGCCCTTCCCCGATTCAGGCAATTACGCTGCCATCGGCTATGCTCAGGCATCTGATATTCCCTTTGAGATGGGGGTCATCAGGAACCATTATGTGGGGAGGACCTTTATCCAGCCATCTCAGAGCATGCGCGATTTCGGGGTAAAGGTGAAACTCAATCCGGTCAAGGAGCTTCTAAGAGATCAGAGGGTGATCATAATCGAAGATTCCATTATCCGTGGTACGACTGCTAAGACCAGGGTCCATACCTTAAGAGAAATAGGTGCCAGGAAGATCCACATGCTCGTCAGTTGCCCCCCGCATCAGTTTCCATGCCATTATGGAATTGACTTTTCAAGCAAAGGTGAACTCATTGCAGCCCAGAAATCAGTAGAGGAAATTCGACGCTTTACAGGTTTAGACAGCCTCGGTTATCTGCATATCAATAATCTCGTAAAAGCTACGGATATTCCTAGAGAGGAACTCTGTCTGGCCTGTTTTGACGGGAACTATCCAGTGCCCATTGACCAAGCATTTAGCAAGAAATGCTTTGAGTAAGGAGGTATATATGCCCGGCTTTGAAATCTTTGGAGATGAGGAACGAAAAGAAGTCCAGGATGTCCTTGATACAGGGGTCTTGTTCCGTTACGGGTTCGACCAGGCACGTAAAGGCAATTGGAAGGCAAAGACATTTGAGACAGAACTGGCAGAACGTATGGGCGTCAGGCACTGCCACCTGTGTTCGAGCGGGACCGCCGCCCTGTCCATTGCCCTGGCAGCATGCGGGGTCGGAGCAGGAGACGAGGTCATCATCCCCCCGTTTACCTTTGTGGCAACCATGGAAGCTGTACTGAATGCCGGGGCCATACCGGTGTTTGCGGAGATAGACGAAACCCTTTGTTTGGATCCGGAAGCAGTGGATCCGGCGATCACCTCGCGCACAAAGGCCGTTCTGCCTGTACATATGTGCGGGTCCATGGCCCGGATCGATGAAATCAAAGACCTTTGCGAGCGAAAGGGTCTTATTTTGATAGAAGATGTCTGTCAGTCATTGGGGGCCACTTTCAAAGGAAAAGGGTTGGGGTCCTTCGGGCAAATGGGTTGCTTTTCATTCGATCCCGTAAAGACCATCACATGCGGAGAAGGAGGGGCAATCATCACGGACAATGATCAACTGTACAGGACGGTTGATGCTTACGCAGATCACGGTCATGATCATATTGGCAATGACAGGGGTCTTGAAGACCACCTCTTTCTCGGAAACAACTATCGCATCAGCGAACTGAACGCAGCCGTTGGACTTGCCCAACTGAGAAAACTAGATTTTATTTTGGAAAAGCAACGGGCGCACAAACAAGTCCTCAAAGAAGCCCTTGGCAACACACCCGAAATCACCTTCCGAGAAATACCAGACGAAAACGGAGATTCAGCCACATTTCTTTCGTTTTTTCTTCCGAATAAATCAAGGGCTCGAGAGGTGGCAAAGGATCTTGCGCGCGCCGGAGTGGACGGCTGTTTCTACTGGTTTGACAACAACTGGCACTATATACGGCAGTGGGATCATCTCAAAGAGCTGAGGACTCCTGCCAGGACATTTGCCCGGCTTCTTGACCACTGTCCGGACTATTGGGGTGTAAAGCTCCCGGAATCCGACCGTATCATGAGTAGAACCATTTCCATGCTCATTAAGGTCTCATGGACCCATGAGGATCTTTCGGAGCGAATCAAAAAAATTAACAGTGTACTGTAAAACAAGTCTTAAGGCTCTGTGAGCCATAATGGGGGTAATGATAACTTGACGCGAAATTTCAAAGTGGTTTCTCACGTCCTGTTCGGTAGAGGATGTTTTGAACAGGTGGACGAAATCCTCAGCCAAAACCGAAATAGCATTGACTCGTTCATGGTCTTTGCCGTGGATGATGTCTTCTTCCAAAGTGATCTGAGGCAAAGAATACCCATAAAGGCCCGGGACCTGGTGTTGTGGGTCAATGTGGATGATGAGCCCACCACAACCTATGTGGACGAACTGACAGATAAAATCCGCAACTTCTCTGATAACTTGCCGGCGGGGGTGGTCGGAATAGGCGGTGGCAGCACTCTTGACGTAACCAAGGCATTATCCCTTATGCTAACCAACCCTGGTTCTTCTGTTAGCTACCAGGGATGGGACCTGATCAAAAATCCGGCTGTATATCATGTGGGCATTCCCACCATCTCCGGGACAGGGGCTGAGGTCTCCCGAACGACCGTACTCATGGGCCCCGAAAAGAAATTGGGAATCAATTCCGAGCATACGGTCTTTGATCAGATCGTGCTCGACCCGGAGTTGATCGCGGACGCGCCCCTTCAACAGCGATTCTATACAGGAATGGACTGCTATATACATTGTGTAGAATCGCTGTGCGGGAACTTTCTCAATACCTTCAGCGGCTCATATGGTGAAAAGGCCATGGAGCTTTGCAGGGAGGTCTTTCTGAACGGAGAGCCGGATAGTGACGACAAATTGATGATGGCATCCTATTTCGGAGGCATAAGTATCGCCCATTCTCAGGTGGGGGTCTGTCATGCCCTGTCCTATGGGCTTTCCTTTGTGCTCAAAATTCACCATGGAATTGGCAACTGTTTGGTCTTTGATTGCCTTGACGAATTTTACCCGGAAGGGGTGAGCAAATTCCACCAAATGATGCGAAAAAACGACATCCAGTTCCCAAGAGACCTTTTCACTAATGTTAGCCAGGAGCAATTGAAGAAAATGACGGATGTTGCTCTCGGACTTGATCCGCTCTGGGAACACGCCCTGGGGAACAACTGGAAAGAAATAATGCCCAGAGAAAGGGTGGAAGGCCTATACCAACGGCTTTTCAAATAGGCATCTCGCTTTTCTCCTTTTAGGGCTTGCGCAAGCCCTAACCATGGATTCAATTTCACCAAATCTGTCGGAACAGAAAGCCACAAATATTCTTTGCGTGCAAACGGAGTGCCGTATCTCACACACTTGACACCCTATCAAAAGCCTCGTTCCATTTCACAACTTCTCCACCAAAATGTATTGAAAAGTTGAAAACCCTACAATTTGGTAGTATAATAAAAATTTGAGTTCAAACCATATGATAAACGAAATGGAGATTACCGACCATGGGTTCCAAAACCACAAATCACGAACCAGGCGAAATCACCTGTCTTTACGAAATTACAAAGGCCTTGCACGCTACTCTGGACCTGAGGAAGGCCTTGTACACCGTACTCAATCTTCTCTCAGAATATCTGGGAATGAACAGGGGTTCTATCACCCTGCTGAACCCGGAAACCTCGGAAATTCATATTGAGGTGGCCCATGGCATCTCATCCTCGGAAAAAACAAGAGGGCGATACAAGTTGGGTGAAGGAGTCACCGGAAGGGTCATAGAGTCCGGGCGACCCATGGCCGTTCCAAAAATAGAAAGCGAACCCCTCTTTCTTGATAGGACAAGGGCAAGAAGCCAGATCAACAAGTCAAAAATTTCGTTTATATGTGTACCCATAAAGGAAAAAGGTAATGTCATTGGCGCACTTAGTGTAGACCGAATTTTCACCGAATCATCCCCTTTGACCGAAGATATGAGGTTATTAACTGTCATCAGCAGTCTGATTGCACAAAAGACGGCAATGCTTGAAAAGATCCAGAGGGAGCAAAAAGAACTCAGAGAAGAGAATATCCGATTAAAAAAGGAACTCAACAAGAAATACAGTTTTACCAATATCATCGGCAATAGCCGGAAGATGCAGGAGGTTTTCTACTTGATCACCCAGGTGGCCAAAAGTAATGCCAACGTACTCCTTCTTGGGGAGAGCGGTACAGGAAAAGAGCTGGTAGCCAACGCCATCCATCATAATAGCCTTCGCTCCACAAATCCTTTGGTCAAAGTCAACTGTGCCGCCCTCCCCACAAACCTGGTAGAGGCAGAACTTTTCGGGTACGAGAAGGGCGCTTTTACGGGGGCAAACATGGCAAAGGCGGGTAAGTTTGAACTTGCCAATACCGGGACCATATTCTTGGACGAGATCGGATCTCTTGCACTCGAAAGCCAGGGAAAGCTGTTGCGGGTCTTACAGGAAAGAGAACTGGAAAGACTGGGAGGGGTAAAAATCCTTCATGTAAACATTAGGCTTATTGCGGCGACCAATAAGGAACTTGCCCAAGAAGTCGAGATTGGCAGCTTTCGGGAGGATTTGTTCTATCGTCTTAACGTGTACCCCATCTATTTGCCAGCCCTGAGGGAACGGGAGGCTGATATCCTCCTGCTTGCTGATTTCTTTCTTGAAAAATATTCATCAGAATACCAAAAAGATATCCAAAGGATCTCTACGCCTGCCATCGAAGCCCTGACACAATATCATTGGCCGGGAAATGTCCGGGAACTGGAGAACTGTATTGAAAGGGCTGTTCTCCTATGCGATGATCGTGTGATTCACAGCTACCATCTGCCCCCGACGCTTCAAACTGCCGAAGAAACCGGAACACAACAGTCGCAGTCGTTCGAAGAGGCGGTGGCAAGATTTGAAAAGGATCTGCTCGTTGATGCCCTGAAAACGACCCGTGGAAACATGAGGCAAGCGACAAAGACGCTCAAGACAACCGAGCGTATTTTTGGATATAAAGTAAAAAAACACGAAATCGATCCAAAGCAGTACCGGTAGCGTCCCTATGACTATCAGGGCCCATGGTTTTTTGTCGTACAGGTCTAACTTCAATCACAGGAAGCAGATGGAAATCCCAAGAAAAAACCTTTTGCTGCACCTAAGAGAGGGAACAAAACTTCTTGTGACGATTACTCAAGATCCACTTTCTGATGTTGTTTTCGGTGCTGGGAAGGCTCTGGACAATCTCTCAATCCTCAAGGAGGTTATGATTAACTCATAAAACTTAATGCATCTTTAATTTCTTTCACATGCTCTTTGTCTTCAACTTTTTGGCCTTCAAGATCACGCACATAGAAAACATCCGCTATCTGATCACCTTTTGTGGCGATCTTGGCGATCCGGATATCCAAACGGAGATCAAAAAGGGTTCTTGTGAGAAGATATAAAAGCCCCACCCGATCATCTGCAAAAACTTCAATAATTGTAAAAAAATCAGAAGATCCATTGTCCACCATGACCCGTGGAATCCTAGCGGGTTTTTTATCATTCGAAAGAATGGATGGTTCCCCCTTTTTACCGAGGCGATAGGTTAGGGATAGTTTACCCGTGAAGGTCCGTTTCAAATCTTCTTTGATCTTATACCAATCCCTTTTCGATTTAATAGGGTCAAGCGAATTCATTACCTTGAAAATATCCACGGCGATCCCGTCCCGCCAAGTGTAAATTTCCGCAGAGAAGATATTAATATTGTTAAGGGCCAAAACCCCGGCCACATCTGAAAAAAGGCCGGGCCTGTCATTTGCCATGACTGTTATCTCACGGCACTCATCTAACTCGTTTTCCCTTATATCAAGACAAAAGGGGGATGGCACATGACTACTCAGTTGTCCTTTCAGACCCTGAGCTATTTCAACGTGCCGGACAATTTCCAGGGGCTTACTGGCAAGCAGATACCTGGGAGACATTACATCAATAAACCCGTTTGGATCTAAGTTCTTATTTCGTTGGAACATTTCACGGCGAACCTCCGACATAGTGATTTCAACTCTTTTGGACGCATCCAGGCTTGCCAACTCACCTTTTTCGAGTATATGCAGAATCTTAAAAAACAGATCATTAACAAGACTCGCAATCCAATCATTCCAGGCGGTGGGGCCCGTTGCCATGGAATCCGCCCAGGTCAGCAAGTAGAGCATCTTGAGACGTCCAACATCCCCTACAATGCGGGCGCATTGAACCACCGCCTTTTCATCATTCAGGTCCCTGCGTGTTGCAGTCTCCACGAGGAGCAGATGATACCTCACCAAGAAAAGAACGTCTTCCGCCCTGATCTTATGGCAATCGAACCGGCTAAGGATCTTGCGGGTAATTGCTTCCCCTTTCCGAGCATGATCCTTTCCTGTCTTGCCGATGTCGTGAAACAACCCGGCCATAAAAAGCGACTCAGGTTTTTGCAGTTCAGAAAAGATATCTAAGAGCAAGATATCATTCTGGTGGTTAAGATTCTTTAGATATCTGAGCGTCTCCAGGGAATGTCTGCCAACCGGGTATATGTGGTAGGCATCAAACTGGACCCGGTCTTTGATTTGTCCATACTCGGGCACATATGCCTCCAAGAATCCAATCTCATGCATTTGACTTAAGGTCTCAAAGGTATTTTTGCCATTGATTATGTCGAGAAAGCCTTCGACCGCCTTTTCGGATTTTTTGAATCGATCATCCACGAAAAAGAGGAATTCCCGAACTAATCTCCTTGCTTCCATAGAGAGGGGACACCCTAAACGAGAACTCTCTTCAAATATGGTCATCAAGAGGACTGGATTTGAAACAATGGCAATGGCTGAATCAAATTCTATTTCTCCGTCGTGAATATGCAATCCGCCTGTAACATCTGAGGCCTGATATTGCTTTCTGTTGCCTCTCCCGTCAGGGAAGTGAGTTCTGACAAAAGAACGGTTTAGCGATTTTATTGAGGCCATGGAGGAATGGAGACGTCCCATAAACTGCTCCACTGCCAAGAAATTGTCTTGATCTTTAAAACTCAGTTTCTGGGCTATCTGCTCCTGATATTCAAAGCTCAAACGATCATTTCTTCTATTCGATAATTGGTGCAAAAAATTTCGGACGATCCAGATGAATTCCAGGTGTTCTCTCAGTTCCTGGTATTCGTTGTGGGAAAGCTTACCCAAATACTCCAAATCCCTGGGCGCCCTCAAGCCAAAAAGCGCATTGGCTACCCACAGGATTTGGTGGTAATCCCGTAATCCGCCAAGCCCTTCCTTGAGATTAGGTTCGAGAAGATGGCTTGCATCTCCAAAGGTCTCCATCCGGATATCATGGAAGTCCTCCAGCCACCTGCAAAATGCTACGGCCTTTTTGGAAATGATCTTTTGTTTAAGGTCCTCCATGAGATGCAGATAAAGAGGTGAATCGCCGCATAGAAAACGAGAATCCATCATGGAGGTAAGGACTTGAAAATCGCTTTTGCAGAGCTTCAAGCAGTCTTTGATGGTTCGTGTCCCGTACCCGAGTTCAATGCCCAGATCCCACAAAGGGTAAAAGATCTCCTCGGCCAGTTCTTTGGCCAAGGATGGTATCTTATGGCTGAACAGGATGAGGATATCTACGTCCGAACAAAGAGATAGCTCCTTTCTGCCGTAACCTCCCACTGCCAAAAAGGCAAATGGGGTCTTCTCTTTGAACAGACGGTGTCCAGCGTTGCTATCCTGGAGGCCGCCTCGGAAATATTGGTCCATTATCTCCGTGTGATTCTCTTGAAAGGAATATGTTGCCTTTGACCCTGAGAACCTCGAGATCAAATGGTTTCTGGATTCCTTGAATTCTTCAAAGGCAGATGTCATTATGGGGCCACCCCATCGGATTGATGATTGACGATTGAAAAGAGCAAAAAACAGGTTCAGAAGCCAACAAGACTTTCTTGAAAGCCAGCGTGTTATGGTTCGCTCAACAGCAGTCCGTCACTTGTAGAAACTGACCTGTTTTTCCAGTTTCAAGTTTCAATCATATAGCGTCTTCTCCGGTTTCACCTGTACGTATACGAATAACTTCCTCCACCGGGATTACAAAGATCTTTCCGTCCCCGATCTGGCCCGTATATGCTTTTTCCTGAATCATTTTTACCGCCTCCGGGACCAAGTCGGATACCATAACGATTTCGATCTTTATCTTTGATACAAAATCCACCTGGTACTCAGCGCTGCGGTATATTTCCTTATGCCCCCGTTGACGTCCGAATCCCTTTACCTCGCTCACAGTAAGGCCTTTCACTCCAAGTTTTGACAAGGCCTCTTTGACGTCATCCAATTTGAACGGTTTGATGATTGCCTCTATTTTTTTCATCATGCAGACTCCTTCTATGTTTGAGGATTAAAGGCTATAACCTGCCTCATTGTGCAAACTGATATCCATGCCAATTTTCTCCTCTTCCTCTGTCATCCTCAAGCCCACCATCAAATCAACAACCTTAAGAATAATGAGCGTCATTAGAAATGCAAAGGCCATGGTGGCCGCCACGGAGACGAACTGGATCCAGAGTTGCGCAGGATTGCCAAAAAACAACCCGTCGGCCCCATCAGGATTGACCATGGTGCTTGCGAAAAGACCTGTGGCCAGGGCCCCCCAAGTCCCCCCAAAGCCGTGAATGCCAACCACATCCAGGGAATCATCATACCCCAATTTGGCTTTCAACAATACACCACCATAGCAGATCATACCTGCCAAACCTCCAATAATAATTGAAGAAACCGGTCCCACAAATCCTGAGGCAGGTGTAATTGCCACCAAACCGGCAACAGCACCGCTGGCAGCCCCAAGGGTAGTTGGTTTACCCGTGTGAACCCATTCCACAATAACCCAGGATAGTGCCCCAAGTGCGGACGCTATGTGTGTAACAACAAAGGCGTTGGCTGCAAGGCCGTTAGCTGCAAGCGCACTTCCTGCGTTGAAACCGAACCATCCAAACCATAATAGGCCTGCTCCTGTAATGGTCATGGGAAGGTTATGGGGTATAAATGCAGCGGTCCCATAGCCAAGGCGCTTTCCCATCACCAGAACAGCCGCAAGAGCTGAGATCCCGGAACTGATATGAACCACGGTGCCCCCGGCAAAATCGAGTGCCCCTATCTGGCCCATCCAGCCGCCTGCACCCCAGACCCAATGGGCTAGGGGATTGTAGACAAAAGTGGTCCACAAAAGCGCAAAGAGAAGAAAGGCGCTGAATTTCATGCGCTCTGCAAAGGCGCCCGTGATCAGTGCCACAGTAATAATGGCAAACATGCACTGAAATATCATAAAAGCCAGATGTGGAATGGTGGTGCCGTAATCAGGGCTTGGGTTCATGCCAACACCCTTGAGACCAAACCAGCCCAGATCCCCAATAACTCCGCCGTGATCCGCGCCGAATGACAGGGAATATCCCCAAAGCACCCACTCCAGGGTAACAAGGCCCAGAACGATAAAGCTCTGCATGAGGGTTCCCAAGATGTTTTTATCGCGCACCATTCCCCCGTAAAACAGTGCGAGGCCCGGTGTCATAAGCATGACAAGGGCGGCTGACATCAAGACAAAAACTGTGTCGCCTGCGTTCATGGTTCATTACCTCCTACACGTTTTTCTCACATCATCTAGCAAGGTTTATGCCATCAACCTCAACTTCAATTTTCATTAACAATACAGGCAGTTACAAGAATCAAACATGACTTAATCATTATACAATTTTGTAGTTTTTATACCATATCAATACAATTTTGAAATTTTCAGATCAACTTTGAAGCAACCTACCCTTTTTAAATATTTTCCCTACCTGTTTTGCCGGAACAGTTGACAAACCCGCTACCCTTGCAGGTGCTACTGCCACCGCCCTGGCAGTTGAATCGATGATTGAGGGCGAACTCAAAGTCAGGACCATACAGGAATACCATGGGGATTTATGATTTATGATTGTTGATTGATGATTGGGGACTGGATGCGGGTTGCGAGTTACGGGTTACGGGTTGCAGGTTGCTGCTTGCTGGTTACTCGATACTGGTTGTAGCGCAGCGGAAATCCCGTCTTCAGCGGGAATGCTGGATACTGGATTCTCTTTCAGTGCCTCGCGTCTTGAGCCTTGCGCCTTCACTACTGGATACTGGTCTTGGTGAAATGGCCTCTGGCTCGCCTACGCTTCAGAGAGAGATTCCGTATCTTGCGTCGTTCATCATGCATCCTGCATCCTTCATGCGATACCGAATATCGTCGAATAACGAATAACCAATAACGAATAACAAAAAGTGGAAAACGGAATGTGTGCTAGGGGACGGGCATAATTAAATAATTAACTTGACATGAGAGGGGTGGCAAGTCTGCCTTTGACTCTTGCTTCATCTTTTGTCAGGCTGATCCTATGTATAGACCGTTAAGGATTCAATTTTCACATGCGTGGTATCACGTCATGAATCGTGGTAGGCGTAGGGAAAAGATCTTTGCAACACGAGACTGAGCTGTATGTCATCAGGAGGGAGGGGGTCATCCATTAAAGGGTATGTCAAGAGAAAAAACACCACTCCTTTAGAAAAATACACTTTTTTTCTTGGCGCCAAACCACTTACCAGCACGGCTGTGTTTAACCCTCTAATTCGCGCCCGCTATTTCTCGCTGTTCGGTTCTCGGTCAAACGCGGCGCGGTTTCGCGTCGGCTGAGCTTGGTCGATATGGTTCAAAAATAAAAACAGCACAGGAGATATGTTTAAGTGAATATTTTTGATGTGTTAAGCCAGGGAAAAGGGAGGCTGAACGAGGAAAATTTGAGTGCAATATTGGCCTTTTTGCTTTCTCCGAATCAAACCCATGGACTGGGCGATATCTTTTTGCGGCATTTTCTCAAGGCTATCGCTCAAGCCTGTGGCGAAGAAAAAAGATTCAACAGCATTTTAAATGATACAAACCCCATCCAATCAGATATATTATTAAATCCGCATATAACATAGGGAACAGACGGAGAGTTGTTGACATTGAAATCAGGATTTTCAAGCCCGCCTTCAACCAGCCCAATAAAGAAGGATTAACTGAGATTCACCGTATTGCAATCGAAAACAAAATCAAGGTGCAATCAGCAAGCACAAATCAATTTAAAGAAGAATTTGAAGGAATTCTGAATGATTTTAGAAAGGATGAGGGACGGGCATAATTAAATAACCAACCTTCTCTAAGCCACTAATTGTTTTCTTCAACACACTGTCCGCCTAATTGCTTTTAATTAAACCACGGGCTATGCCCGTGCGACCCCACAAGGTTCTAC
>JACKQG010002377.1_pt1 | contig 24713 bp, 20 predicted proteins | sample 8237621 | NCBI WGS metagenome assembly JACKQG01 (sample SAMN15677084, study PRJNA649215) | marine metagenome | biome: marine; feature: Black Sea; material: saline water; isolation source: suspended particulate matter (SPM) from the Black Sea western gyre | collected 2013-06-09/2013-06-10 | depth... | reverse complement strand
CGACTCGTGAGTCTAAGGCTGAGGATTTAAACATGGTTTATTTGTCGGAGTAGTAATAAATGCCAGTGAAATAATCGCCAGGTAGTCGCCTCTTGTTCGAAAGGAGGGTATCGCGACGGCCAGTGCGCCCAGGGCCGCTACAACACCGCCGATAATCAAAGCAAGGGGAAACATGATCGGTCCCAGAGCGGAAGGCAGAATCGCAGGCCCGAAGAGTTTGTCATTGACGAATAAAATCACGGTAAATGCCGAGGCGGCGTATGCCCCCAGAGCCATGAAGCCGGGGTGTGAGCAGGAGAATTCTCCCATGTAGCCGTTAATCACGTTTAAGCTCAGGGTGACCATGATGGCGATCATGGTCAGCTTAAGTGTCAGAACCCGATAGGCGCTGATATCGGACCACAAATGCAAGACAGCATACAGCAGGCCAAGATGAATCATGCCCGAAATAAACAGGGAGAAATTGAAAAGCTTGCCAGCCAGCCGGTTCGTCAGCGGGGCGCTCAGCCGTGCAACCACACTGATCGGCAGGACATATATCAGCAGTACGAAGCAGGTGGCGCTGGGAATCAGTAAGGGTTTTTTAAGCATGATAACAAAGCCGAACAGGACCGGAATTTTGGGCAGCCCCAACACATCAGCTAGCGAAGCACCCAGATAATGTTCAAGCAAAACCGCGACCAGGGTGCCAAGCAGCCATCCCAGAAGGGGTACCTGAGAAAACGACTCACGCAGCTTGTTCTTGAATGTCTGTAGTTTTCCCGGTTTCAAATTTCCAGTTTCTTTTAATCTGCAAATACAAAAGGTTATTAAACATCAAAAAAATGTCGCTATGATGTCGCCAAGGCTCTATAGTCTCAAGCGGGCGCTGTATGGCTCCCCGAAAAAACCGTGGGGCCGGAACGCCAGAATGAGAAGTATAATTGAGTATGCGATCAGATCTCGAAGTGTCGAAGGGAAAATCATGGCCACAAATATTTCGATGAAACCCAGCAGGAATCCGGCCATGGTGGCGCCCAGTATAGAACCTCTTCCGCCTAAGATTGCAGCCACAAAAGCCTTCCACCCGAAGACAATTCCCATGTAAGGATCCAGAACAGGATAGGCGACTCCAAAGAGTATCCCCGCAGCGGCCGCCAAGGCCGAGCCAATCGCAAACGTCATGGCAGCGATCGTGTTTATCGACACCCCCATCAGCGGAACCACGACATGGTCAAAAGCCATGGCCCGCATGGCCATCCCCCACTTGGTCCGGCGCACAAACTGATGCAAGGCCAGCATCAGCATCAAGGATACGCCGACAATCATAATCTTCTTGTTGGTAACGTACACGCCGCCAAGGTTGTAGGTAGTGGATTTAACCAGGGAAGGAAAGCTGATGCGCCTGGCGCCCAGCAAGGCCAGATTCCCGGTCTCAAGGATAATCCCGATCATCAAACCGGTAATTGCAGCCGAGGCTCGCGGCGCTTCTCTCAAAGGCCGGTACCCCACCCTTTCAACCAGCATGCCCATTAGGGAAGTCAAAAACATGGAGATGATAATGGTCAATACCAGGATCAACCAGTTGGGCAAAGCAATCGCACCCAGGGAGGCCAGTGCCGCCAGGCCGGTGGCTACACCGAAACCGATGTAAGCCCCTACCATGAAAATATCGCCGTGAGCAAAATTGAAAAGCATCAGGATGCCGTATACCATGGAATAACCCAGGGCAATGAGGGCGTAGAAGCTGCCCCATTGCAAGGCGTTGACCAAATTCTGGAGGAAATATGTCATCGAGCTCTTTCCATGATCATTCAAAAGGCGGGCTCAAGGCTTAATAGCCCTGGCCCGCCTTATCTTTAACCTACTTAATCTTACCTCAATTGAGCGTAAACAAAATGCTGACAAATATCAAAAGAATCAAAATTACGGTCTGTTACCCTTTTCGCTCAATTGAGGTCTTGTTTTATTTTCTTACGGGCAGATGGATTTATAAAACTCGAATTCACCCTTTTCACTGATTTTAACGATAACAGCACATTTGATCGGGTCGCCGTCTTCGGTAAAGGTCATCTTTCCGGTGATGCCGTCAAACTCCTTAATTTTGGCCATGGCATCGCGGACACACTGGCGGTCCTTTTCAATATTTCCGGTAATCTTGCCGCAAGATTCAATGGCCTTTTGAACGATGTGCAGGGCATCCCAGGTCAGGGCGCCCACATCATCCGGCACATAGCCGTATTTTTTATTGTAACGATCGATAAACGCTTTGGTTGCGCCTTTGGCGCCTGCGGCAGCATAGTGGGTACTGAAAAACAGCCCGTAACAGTCCTTGCCGCAGTGCTCGATCAGCTCGGCCGAGCCCCAACTGTCACTGCCGACAATGGGTTTATCCCAGCCCAGTTCGTGGGCCTGCTTTACGATTAAGGCGACTTCATTATAATACTGCGGGGTGAACAATATCTGGGCCCCTGTGTTTTTTATCTTGGTCAGCTGAGAGCTGAAGTCAACGTCTTTTGTGGTAAAGCTTTCAAAGGCCACCACAGAACCCGGTCCGTTGACCTTTTCCCAGGCCGCCTTGAAAAACTCAGCCAGCCCCTTGGGATAGTCACTGGCCACGTCGTATAAAACCGCGGCCTTTGTATATCCGAACTCCTCTTTAATAAAATTGGCCAGTACCGGTCCCTGAAAAGGATCAAGAAAGCAGCCTCGGAAAACAAAGGGGCGGTCCTTGGTGGTGTCGGGATTTGTCGACCAGGGACTAATCATCGGGGTCTTGTAGTTGTTGGCAACGCCGCCCGCAGGAATGGCCTGCTTGGAGGCCTGAGGCCCGACAATGACCAGCACTTCGTCTTCGGTGATCATCTTGGTATTGACCTTAACAGCCGATTCCGCTTTGGACTCATTGTCCTCGATGACCAACTCGACCGGATACTTCTTTTTTCCAATCTTGAGGCCGCCGGCGGCGTTAACGTCCTCAAGCCACATCCGGGCCGCAAACTTGGTGCCCTCGCCCACCTTGGGGATATCGCCGGTCAAGGGAGCGTTGATGCCGATTTTAATGCTCTTGGCCTTACTCCAGGCGCAAGGTGAAAAAATCAAACCGATAATAAGGACAGGAATCAATAAAAATAACCCTCTTCGCATAAAGCCCTCCTTTTCTTATCTAGTTAACATGCTGATTTAAAGTAATATATTGGAATTGAGTTCACGTGGGTGGTTGGTTTGGTCCGTACCACAATGCAGATTCTTTTTCAACAAGATAATATCTGCTTTATTTAGTTCTGAAAAATCTGGTCCTCTGGGTCAGATCAGAGATATTTGACTCTGGCAAAGACCGTTAAAAGTGCCTAAAGTTTGAAGTGAGCTAAAATGAGCTAAAGTTAATGTTTACTCTGCCTTCGGCATTGCTACTTTCAAATATAAGGGAATTTCTCTCTTTCCTTTAACCATGGTATAATTTGAATTAAATCGTTCATCAAATAATTCATCAATCATTTTATATGCAATTTTATGCCCTTTGGTAAATGTGCTCGGTTCTACGAATTCATATCCCATATTTGACAGCCAAACTTCGGGCACAAATTCCTTGCCCTTTTTCAGAAATGCCTTGAATGAAATCAAATCTCTTTGGGGATCTTTTCTCGGGCCGTTAATAACATATCCCGCATTAAGCAATTCTTCCAGACAATCAAGGTTATTTATTGGGCCAACAGACGTGTTATCACTCATTTTGTCACCTTTTAATTCTGTCAGCGGCGAGTCGATTTTCTACAGCAGCTCGTGCAGCTCTTGCAGCACATCATCGTATTCATCCCCACGGAAACAAAACTGCAATTCACTGAATCGTCCCCTCAGCGCCTTGACTTCATCAACTACATTCTTATTGTTCTTCACCACGTCATGGATCAGCACTGCCAGTTTACGGAAGTCGTCTGCCTGCATGCCGAAACGCGTCATTTCCGACACACCCGTTCGCAGAGCCCCGGAGGCGGTAAATCCCTCTTCGTCGGTATTCGTCTGGTAGTTGCAGATGATGTTGTTGGCTTCCAGCCGTTTAGCGATTTCCGGACCGTGGCTATAGCCCACATTCACCAACACCTGGTGGGTTTCGGTGAAGTCGATGCCGGGATCGCCGACAACATTCAGCCCGCACTCTTTCAACCCACGGGCAAATGACTTGGCATTGGCGATAACCCTGGACTGGTATTCATCCCTGAAGTGATTCATTTCATAAGCGGCGATAAGCAAGCCGAGCAGCGTGCCGGGGTGGTGGTTGGACACCGACCCGGGGAAAGCGCGCCGCATCAGAGCCTCCCAGAGTTCGTAACGCTCTTCGTTCTCCTGGTAACGACTGCCGACGATCCCACGCTGCGTTCCAAAATAGGTTTTGTGGGTTGATCCGGTCACCAGATCGGCTCCTTCGGCAAACGGCTCCTGGAAGTGTGGGCCGATAAGGCCCAGTACGTGGGCCATATCGTACATCACCACCGAGTCTATTTTCTGAGCGTCTAAAAATTGGCGGATCTCGGCCACGGGCTCCTTGTGCAGGATCAGGCTTTTGCCTAAAATGATCAACTCCGGCCTGTGTTCATCGATCAATTCCAGCGTAGTCTTTACATCCATCCTGTGAGGGTTGTCCGGCATTACCGGAAAATTTATCACCGCCGGTCGCTCGGTGCGCGGGTTCCTGGCGACATAGTCTTTCAAGGCGCCCATGGGCTGGGCACTAAGATGCCCGCCTTTGCCGATATGGTTGTTCATCACCAACTGGATTCGTCGCGGCTCGATCTTACGGTCTACGCGATTGATGTAGTCTGCCATGGCACTAAAAACGGCGGTATTGGCCATTTGCCCGCTGATGAGGCGCGTCTCCACGTTCGCACAACTCATATATTTTCGCATCTCCTCTTCCAGCAGCAGCTCGACTTCGGCAATAAACTCGGTGCCCTGGTAGTAAAATATATCGGCATCATAGAAAGCCTTGAAGCGCTTATGCTCCGCATACCGGAAGGCAGGATCCATCACCGACAACAGTCGGACCATGGGAGAAATCGTCATCTCCGAAGGGATCAGGTTGATGCATTCTCGTTGTCGCCAGCGGGTGTTTTCCACGCTCTTTTCAAGCAGCCTGCGAACCTTGACCGTTGCGTCGCCTGTCGGCAGTTCCTCGGCCGGCAGTTGGTGATCGAAGATGATCGGACGGGAGTAAGGCGGGGCTTCGGAACGCAGGTGAAACGGCACCACCACGGCATCAACCAGCTTGCCGCGAATCTCGATCTTGACCGTCTCGCTTTCGACAATGTCACTGTCGATGTAACCCAGGCAAATTGACCGCAACTGATGTTGGTCGATCTGCTTTGACTCCAGCCCTTGCCCCTCGACGGACCACAGAGGAACCATGGTGCCGCTGGTAACATGGCCGATGAGTTTGTCGCCCTTAAACACCTTGGCCCCTTCTCGGGCGACACCGCGACCCGCCACGGCAATCGATTTGATCATCCGGGGCAGATCTTTGATGAGGGCGTAATCACGGAAGATGATTTTTTTGAAGGCCTCATGTTGTCCGGCCAGCTCTGCACGGCCTAAGAACTCGCCTTTCAGGGGCGAAAAGCTTACAGCAATCTTTGCCAGGGGACAGGCAAAGACAGGGATTTCCTTCCCTTCGGGATCTGCACCCAGCTCGTGGCCATAAAGCGGCAGGGCGGCTTCCAAACGGAGCGTATCCCTGGCGCCAAGACCGACGGGTGTTGCTCCTTTTGCCACAATCAAATCCCACAGCATCGGACCGTTCTTCCGATCGGCAAAGAGTTCAAAACAGAGCGGCTCACCCGTATAACCGGTACGGGCCACCTTTACCTTGACACCGGAGATCGTCACCATGCTGACGGCATTTCGCATCGGGTCCGGTAGTCGGCCGGAATGAACAATCGCTTCCAGAATCGCGCGCGACTTTGATCCTTGCAGCGATAGCATGGCAATCTCTTTAGTGCGGTCGGTAAGTTCAACGTTGTCGAAATCATTCAGAAAGGACTGAAAATGATTCCAGTCCTTTTCCCGGTTGGCTCCATTGACCACCAGCAGATACTCATCCTCAACAAAGCGATAGAGATAGGCGTCGTCGACAGCCCCGCCGGTTTTGTTTGGAATGATGGTGTACTGAGCTCCCGTCTCTCTAATATCGAGGGCTTCAGCGTTGTTGCTCAAAACATGCTGAAGAAATTTCAGTGCCCCGGTCCCCCGGATAATGAATCGTCCCATGTGGGAAACGTCAAAAACACCCGCTGCCTTGCGGGTGGCCAGGTGCTCCTTTACAATCCCGGTGGGGTAAAATATGGGCATTTCCCAGCCAAAAAATTCCACCATCTTGGCGCCCAGGGCCACATGCCGATCATAAAAAACGGTTCTTAGAAATCCGCTCATCAACCATCCCCTTTCATTTTTTAAGCCTGGATTAGCAGCAGTTCAACGCCCTCGCTTAAAAAGAGCTTTCAGCACGAAAATAAAGCTAATATCAGGGTTAAAGCATTTCGTCAACTTAAAGAGAAACAACGAATTGCAACGACTTGATACGGCATCAAGCTTTATAAAAACTTATACCCCAATGAGGCCTGATCGAGTTTTGACTCAATCCGGGTCATACCTAAATTGAGCGATTTTCAAGTTTGCCGCAGATACAAGGAAGATGCCGTTCCGCTATAGTCAACTATGCAGTGCGGCATCTGACGCCGTAGATGCGGTAAAATTGGAAATCCCGCAGGGTTATAATTTTTGGGAATTCAAATAGATATAATTCCTTTAAAATATTTGATAATTAGCCATTCCCAAAATTTATAACGCTCAGTGTAGGTCATATTAAGATGTTTACAATTATGCATATTATGCTATATTGACCTAACCTGAATTTCTCATAACGATATTCAGCCCGCTGATAGCGAAAACCGTTCCGTCAAAAATAGAGTGTAACAAAAGGAGTAAAGGACATGAAAGAAATCAGTGAACTAATTCTGCCGGATGACGTTCGATATGCAGAAGATCATGAATGGGCCAGGCGTGAGGACGATACGATCAGGGTAGGCCTTGATGACTATGCCCAGGACCAACTCGGAGACATTGTTTTCGTGGAGCTGCCCCAGGTGGGGGATACCTTTAAGCAGGGAGATGAATTTGCGACCGTGGAGTCCGTCAAGGCTGTGTGCGAATGCTACCTTCCGGTTAGCGGGAAAATTATTGCTGTAAACACCGCCCTTGAAGAATCGCCCGAACTGGTAAACACCGGTCCTTACGGTGATGGATGGTTCGTTGTGGTCAATCCCGGGGATCTATCCGAGCTAGACACCCTCATGACCAATACCGCCTGCCTGGAAAAGCTGAAAGGAGCAGCGTAAATGCGTTACTTGCCTCATACCGCTGAAGATATTTTTTCAATGCTTCGGGTTGTGGGGGTTAACAAGCTTGACGATCTTTTTTCGACAGTCCCAAACGATTGCCGTTTCAAGGGCGATTTGAATCTGCCGGAAGCGTTAAGCGAGTGGGAATTAAACGACCACATGGCCGCGCTGGCCAACAATATGGCTGTCTCTCCGGAATATAAACTGTTCGTAGGTGCCGGCAGTTATCAACACTTTATTCCTGCATCGGTATCTTACCTTCTAGGTCGTTCCGAGTTTGTGACATCATATACCCCTTACCAACCGGAAATGAGCCAGGGAACGCTTCAGGCGATTTATGAATATCAGACCCTGGCTGCGCGGCTTCTGGGCATGGAAGTGGCAACCGCCTCCCATTATGACGGTGCCACGTCCCTGGCCGAAGCGCTTCTTATGGCCATTCGTATCACCAAACGAACGAAAGTCGCTGTTTCGAGCCTGATTCATCCCTTATATCGTCGCGTGATTCAAACCTATTTTGAACCCACCGGCTATGAAATTTTACAACTTCCCTATCTGAACAGCGGTGTAACCGATGTGTCCGGGCTTGACAGGATGGACGATCTTGCAGCCGTTGCCATCCAGTCACCTAATTTTTTTGGATGCATTGAGAATCTTCAGGCAGCCGGGGACAAGGTTCATGACCAAAAGGCCCTTCTGGTTGCTTCCTTTACGGAAGCTCTTGCGTACGGTCTTTTAAAAAGCCCGGGCAGTCAAGGTGCCGATATCGTCGGCGGTGAAGGGCAGAGTTTAGGTATCCCCTGTTCCTTCGGAGGACCGGCACTGGGTATGCTGGCAAGCAGCAAGCAGTACATGCGCAGCCTGCCGGGTCGGCTGGTCGGCAAAACCAAAGATCTGGATGGCAAAAGAGGCTTTGTGCTGACCCTTGCGACCCGAGAGCAGCACATCCGCCGCGAAAAAGCGACTTCCAATATTTGCACCAACAACAGCCTCTGTGCTTTGGCAGCCGCCATGTATATGGCTTCTGTCGGGGGTACCGGGATACGGGAGCTTGCCCGACTCAACCATGACAAGGCCGAGTATCTTAAAAGGGAATTGAAAAAGGCGGGATTTGCCATTCCCTTTGCCGGCCCGACTTTCAATGAATTCGTCGTTGAATTCCCTTCCGGCTTTGAGGACACCTACCAGCGTCTTTTGGAAAAAAAGATAGTGGCAGGCCTTTCCCTGGCCGCTTACTATCCTGAACTCTCCAACCATTACCTGTTGTGCGTAACGGAAACCAGGTCCAAGGACGACATGGATGCCCTGGTCAGGGAGGTTAAAGCATGAAAGCATCTTTAGGTACCAGCGGCCTGATACTAAATGAGCCTTTCCTTTGGGAAAAAGGAAAAAAGGGCAGACACGGATTTTCCCTTCCCCGGCGTGATGTTGAGCCCTGCCCTCTGAATGCAGAACTCACCGGCCAAGGGCCTGACTTCCCTGATTTGAGCGAGGTGGATATTGTTCGCCACTACACCCGGCTGGCCCAGTGGAATTTCGGGGTGGACACCGGCATGTACCCCTTGGGTTCATGTACCATGAAGTACAACCCCAAAACCAATGAAAAACAGGCAAGCCTTCCAGGATTTAGCGGGGCGCATCCGCTTGTGCCCGCCAGCCTGTCTCAAGGCGCGCTAAAGGTGATATTTGAATTATGTCAATATCTTAACGAAATTACCGGCATGGATGCAACCGCCCTCCAACCGGCCGCCGGAGCCCATGGAGAGCTTACCGGAATGTTCATTATCCATGCTTTCCATAAGAAGCAGGGAACGCAGCGTTCAAAAATCATTGTCCCGGATACCGCCCACGGCACAAATCCTGCCAGCGCGGCGCTGTGCGGTTACCATCCTGTGGCCGTAGCATCGAATGAACAGGGAATTTTATCGGTGGAAGCCATTGCCGCAACCATGGATGCAGACACCGCCGGAATCATGGTAACCAATCCCAATACGCTGGGTCTTTTTGAAGAAAATATCCAAAAAATAGCCGCAATCGTACACGCTAAAGGCGGACTGGTCTATTGCGACGGTGCCAATTTGAATGCCGTCATGGGGGTGGTAAAGATGGGGGATATCGGGATTGACGTCATGCAGCTCAACCTTCATAAGACCTTTTCAACACCCCATGGCGGCGGCGGACCCGGTTCAGGTCCCGTGTGCGTCAAAAAACAGCTTGAACCATTTCTGCCCATCCCGCGCGTCGTCGAGAAAAACGGCCTATATATCCTTGCCGAAGATTATCCTGAATCCATCGGCAAGGTTGCAGCCTTTTACGGCGCTTTTAACGTCATCATCAAAGCTTACAGTTATATTCGCAGCATGGGGGCAAAGAATCTGAAAAAGGCCAGCCAGCTTGCTGTTTTGAATGCAAACTATATCAAAGAAATGTTAAAAGGAACACTCCATCTTCCTTTTGACAGACCTTGCATGCATGAATGCGTTTTTTCCGACAAACATCAAGCGGCTCAAAAAGTTACAACCCTGGATATGGCCAAGCGACTGATGGATTATGGATTTCACCCGCCAACCATATATTTTCCGCTGGTCGTACACGGGGCCATCATGGTGGAACCCACTGAAACCGAATCCAAAGAAGATATCGATCAGTTTATCGAAGCGTTCAAAACTATTGCGAGCGAAGCCCGGGAAGACCCTGACAAGCTGCACCAGGCGCCGAAACGCTGCAAGGTAAAAAGACTGGATGAGGTAACCGCAGCGCGAAAGCCCTGCCTGGCGGGATGATCACCGGCTATCCGGCATTCCCGCTGAATCGGGATTGACGTTCCGTTGCAACAGGTTTCAGTGTTCAGGTGTGTTCAGGTGTCAGGATTCAGTACCTACGCCACTGACACCCGACACCTGACACCCGACACCTGAAACCAAAAACCCGAGCGAAGCATCCGCTAAGGATAAACCTGGGGTAGCAAAAAGTTATAACAAAAAAATGCAGTTTATGGCTATGCATAATGTAAATTGCCAAAACCGAACACAGAACGATCAAGACATCGCCCGGATCAAAAGATGGTTGTGCATTGATCTTCCTTCTACCGAGTACCGGCAGGCCTGGTATCTGCAGAGCAATCTTGTAGCTGCACTCAAGAACAAAATTATTAATAACAATATCATCTTGTTATTGGAACACCCTTCTGTTTTCACGCTGGGCCGCAGGGGCGGGTTGAACAACCTGTCGGTGCCGGAAAATTTTCTGGAAAAAGCGGGTATTCCCGTAATTCAAGTGGAACGGGGCGGCAATATTACGTTTCATGGACTCGGCCAGCTTGTCATCTATCCGATCATTGATCTGCAACTGGCCAGGCTGACCGTCGTCGATTATGTTGAAAATCTCGAGGAAGTCATGATTCGGACCGCGGCCGAGTGGGGAATCAAGGCTGCAAGAAATCCGCTTAACAGGGGCGTATGGGTCGGCAATAATAAGCTGGGGAGCATCGGAATAGCTGTTCGACGGGGTATTTGTTTCCATGGTATGGCATTGAACGTTAATATTTCTCTGGAGCCTTTCGAGTGGATACATCCCTGCGGTCTCCAGGATGTGGGGGTAACGTCCATGGAGCGTGAGCTTGCATGCAAACTATCTATGAAACGAATCCGCGAGACAATCAAGTGCCACCTAAAAGCGGTTTTTGATGTTAACCTGATGATGACACGCCTTGAAGAATTGAACCTAAATTGAGCGTTTCAAATCAGCCACTAAGGCACAAAGACACAAAGACACAAAGAAATCATGGTTTTAAATTTAATCCACTTATGTGCAATACAGCAGAGCATGAGAAAACTAAAACAATGATACAGTCTTAGTGCCTTGGTGCCTTTGTGGCAAGACACTCGAAAAGCAAAACTGATGAATCGGCACCAGCAACATAAACCGCAGGCTGCCAAACCCCGCTGGCTAAAACGGCGTCTTCCAACAGGACCCGCCTATGAAAATGTCAGGGCGCTGCTAAGCAAAAGCCGGCTGCACACCGTATGCCAGGAAGCCCGCTGTCCCAACCTCTGGGAATGCTTTTCCCGTCAGACTTCGACATTTCTCATTATGGGGCCTTACTGCACGCGCAACTGCCGTTTCTGCAACGTAACCCACGGACCTTCAGGACCGACCGACCCTGAAGAACCGGCCAGGGTGGCCGAAGCCGTAAAAAGCTTGAAATTAAGCTATGTGGTCATCACCTCCGTCACCCGGGACGATCTGCCTGACGGCGGGGCCGGTCTTTTTGCAAAAACAATCAAAGCAATCCGCACAAGAATACCGGGTACGCTGGTGGAAGTTTTGATCCCGGATTTTCAAGGCAATAAAGATGCGCTTCAGAAGGTGATAACGGCTCATCCGGAGGTATTGAACCACAATCTTGAAACGGTCCCGCGTCTTTATCCTTCGGTTCGACCGCAAGCGAACTATCGTCGCTCGCTTTTGTTGCTAAAGCGCGCTAGGCGTTTTGACACCTCCATTCCCACCAAATCAGGTCTGATGCTCGGATTGGGAGAGTTACCCGAGGAAGTCGAAAAGACCCTGCAGGATCTTCTTGAAGCGGGTTGCAGCATCCTGACGCTGGGTCAATATCTTCAGCCCACCAAAGAACACCTGAACGTTGAACGCTTTATTCCTCCCGCAGAATTTGATGAATGGAAAAAAATTGCGCTTGCAATGGGGTTTGCTGAAGTTGCCAGCGGGCCGCTGGTGCGCAGTTCCTATCATGCCAAAGATCTCTACCAGACCCTGACAAATAAGGATGCCTGACTTTATTTAGTCCTGAAAAACCTGGTCCTCTGGGCCAAGCCTGTCCCGCTTTGCGTGAGTCAGAGTTAACTGGCTTTGCCAAAGGCCCTTAAAAGTGCCTAAAGTTTGAAGTGAGCTAAAGTGCCTAAAGTTAAGGAATTCTGTCAATTATATAAAATTAGTGGAGCGAAGCGACTCGATAACTTTAGGCACTTTAGTTCACTTTAGGCACTTCGAACTTGTCAATTTTCAGAAAATCAGCCCCTTTCAGGGGTAAACCAAAGCCTGGTCCTATGGGCCAGGATTCTTTACTATCCCCTGATATCCTTGATAAGTTCTTTTATGATCGCAATAACATTGCGGCCCCTGTTGCGAGCGATTTGATGGGCTTCTTCGACAATTCTTCGGGCCTGCCCCTCAAGCTCCGAGGGCGTGGGCAGCGGCAGATTCATTTTCTGATACTGCCATTGCAGGTAACGAACCGCCAGGCGCTCTTGCTGTTGTCTGATAAATCCCATGATTCTCCTCGGAGAACATCCCGTTTATTTGCTTGTGGGGATGCCGATCTCCACCCTGCGATTCAGTGCCCGGCCCGCTTCCGTGGAGTTGCTCGCCACCGGCTGGGTTGAACCAAACCCTTCAACCGTTACTTCGGCAGAGGAGATGTTCTGATAAACTACTATGTATTCCTTCACCTTCTGGGCGCGCTTTTCGGAGAGCGATTGATTTACGGCCGCCGTGCCGGTGCTGTCCGTATAACTCCGGATGGCGATCTTTCCGATCGAATATTTTTTTAAATAAGCTCCCACCTCGTCCAGGATGGCCTTACCCTGGGAGTGAATTTCGTTCTTGGAGGAAAAGATGTTGATCGTCGGCAGACTGATCACAATTTCCCTGTCGGTCGATTTTACGGTAGTCTGGGGGATCTTGGCGGCATCGGCGAGCATCGCTTTTTCCTTTTCCAGCGCGGCCATTTTCTTTTGCATGGCCTCCATCTTCTGCCTTTCCATCGCCATCTGCTGTTCCTTGGCCTTTAGCTCCGCATCATCCTTCTCTTTCTGTAATGCCAGCTTCTCCGTCCTTATTCTGGCCTCGGCCAGCTCTTTCTCCCTTGCGGCAACCCTCTGGGCTTCCTGCAGGCGATCTTGCTGCTTTAAGGCTTCGATTTCCGCGGACTTCCGCTGTACATCCTCCAACTCCATTCTCTTTTGGGCCTCAAGTTCCACGGCTTTCTGTTTGGCCTGCTCCAAATCTTTCAGCTCGGCCTCTGCCTTGGCCTGAACCTCTTTGGCCGCCTCGGCTTCCGCCAACTTCCGGTTGAGAACCTCCAGGGAGGTCCGGTAATCCGCCAGATCCTTCTGAGCACCTTTCAATTCCTCGGCAACCGTAATCTTTTTGGATTTTGCCTCGGCAATCAGGCCTTTGGTCATGGCCATGGTGGCCAGATAGCTGATTTCCCGGGACTTGACTTCATTCGATACGACCATCTTCATGGTTCTGGACAAGATGGATTGGGAGTCGGCGTACTCCTTTTCGGCCTGGGACAACCAGGATTTAGCCTGGGACAGGACATCCGGGGCTTTTTTCTCCGCGCCGGCCTGTCGAGCCTGTTCGATTGCCGCTTTGGCTTGCTCAATCACCATAGCGGCGTTTTCCGCACCTCGGGCGGACAACGGCAGAAGGACCGATATGACCATAAAACCCATCAATACCGCGTTACATATGAGTCTTTTTTTGTCGTCCATGAATTATTTTCCCCCTTACCTGCTGATAATCTTAATCTTTTTTTGCGCCCGCGCCTATTGACCCTCTTTCAGCCGCTCGATTTCGTCTTTGATTTTGAGCAATTCTTCGTTTGTTGCTGCCAGTTTCTCTTCTTCTGCTTTGAGCTCTGCCAGCGCCTCGGCCAACTCTGCGTAAACACGTGCCAGATGGGAAGCCTGGGCGAATTCTGACTTATCCTTTAAGGTGCGAATGCTGTCGGCCTGGCTCAGAAAATCCTCGGCTTTTTTCAGGTTATCGGCTGAATATTTCTCCGCCTGGGCATTCCTGGCGGCTTTCAGAGCCTTTTGGGCATCGAGATATTCCTGCTCCTGGGCAGCAGAAAGGTCCTGCCCCCGAATCGGTTCCGCAAAGGAAAAGATAAGGAGAAGTCCGCAGACAACCCCCAGGCAAATGGATTTTTTCACTGCCATGATATCCTCCTGTAAATTAGTGTATCGTGAAGATTCAGCTTAAAAGATCGCGTGATTATAGTAAGGCGGATGGAAATTAGCAACGGGAAAATTGAATGATTCAATTTGACCGGCAAATTTTTAAAATTGCCTCTTCCAATATGAGCTTTGGACGCTGTCCGGTGGACTTCATGCGCATGTCGGCCCGGCTCAGACATTCAAGGGCAGCCATAAGCTCATCGGTTGTAAATCTTTCGGATTTCTGGAACAAAAGGTACACAGGATAGGGATTGTTGGGGTTCTTGGCTATCAACAAATCCGTCGTCAATTTATCTTTCTTTTTTGTCTCTCTTTTGCCCCTGTTGCGATCATCCGCGCCGGCATCGTTTGCAACCATGCTCTCCCACGCTTCGATCTGATTTAAAAGCGCACGATCGTAGACCTGGATCGCAGGCATGACATGGCTTTTAAAATAATCGTAGCCGGCGCCGGCATGCCAGTTGCTGTCATGGGAGCTTTCCACAAATCCCTTGACAAGCAGAAGCTTTCTGATCTGATTCGTTATAGCGGCGAGAAGTTGCAGCGGGTGAAGATCAACCACAAGCAGTGAATCCAAATAAAAAAGGGTCCTTTCGATGTTGCGATCGGAAACGGCGTTGGTCAGCTCATAAACGGGATCCTCTTTGGTGCGCTCTAAAACGGATTCGACGTCATCTATTACGATCTGTTTTCGATCTCCCACATAATTGACAAGTTTTTCCAGGTTCTGGTTAAATGTCCGCAAATCGAAGCCGGTCATTTCACACATGGCCTGGAAGGCGCCTTGATCGATGGTCTTGCCGAACTTTTGAAGAATCGTATCCCTGCGTTCACTCAGAACGGCCTCCTGGGCCATTTTGTCGGCTCTGCGAGCTCCTTTGGGAACCGAGCAGTCGATGATGATTCCGTTTTCACGGATGGTTTTATACAAAGTTCGCCGTTTATCAACCAAATCGGCGGTGATGATCAAGTGATTCCCGCTGGGAAAGCCTTTGGCAATGGCCTTCTGCAAGGCCTCGGCAGCGCCTTCAACGGCAGGTATGGACAGGTTGTTATCCCGGCAATAACCGATGATGTCATCCAGCCAGCGGTCATCGCCAAAGCCATCTGTATCAAGAGTTAAGGCCTTGGCTCTGTTTTCACGAGAAAGATCATCAAATGAAAGATTTAAGATACCAAGAAGATTTAGAAAATGTTTGGCGGCCTGTTTGTGGTCTTTGTTGTCATAGGCCTCCTTTGCTTTTGCAAAGAGTTCGCCTTCATCCTGCCTCGAATAGAAAATGTTAGCATCGCAAAGGGCAACAACTTTTGTGCCGGGCATCAGCGCATAGGTGTTGACCCGCTGGATTGCTTCTTGAATATTATTATTGGTACCCTCAAGCGGATCATAGTTAAGGCTCCGTTTTCCCTCGGGAATCAAGGCATCCAAAAGCGATTCCAAGGCGGTTTTGTAAAGAAGTTCTTCTCCGTAAAAAAGATACACGGGCGCAAAACCGCCGGATACCTGTTTTGTTTGTATATCTTTCAGATATCCTTTGAACGCTTTATAGTTTATTTCCGACATCTGAAATTGCAATTCATTCCGGTAGGTTCTTAAAGATAATATGAAATAAAAAAATTGTGACTCCGACGGAAATGGCACTGTCGGCGACATTAAACGCGGGCCAATGGTAGTTTCCGATGTAAAAGTCTAAAAAGTCAACCACCTTTCCGAAACGAAGCCTGTCGATCAGGTTGCCCAGGGCGCCCCCGAAAATCAAGGCAAAACCGGATGCAAGCAAGGGATGTGTCTTGGGTGTCTGCCGATAAAAATAAAATATCAAACCAACGGCCAGGGTTGCAATTAAAATAAAAATTGTGTTGCGGACATTTGAACTTTGAGACGCTAAAAAACCGAAGGCACCGCCTGGATTGTGAATATGAGTGAGGCTGAACAATCCCGGTATGACCGCCACAGAGTTGTATAACGGCAGGTTATTTAAGATCACGGCCTTGGTTATCTGGTCAAAAACGATGACTGCACCGGCAACGACAGCAAGTTTTTGATATTTGGCCCTGAGTTCTGATAGTAACATAAAATCATTCGTAATCGTAATCAGTCCGGCCTAAAAACAAAAGAAATTGTAATCTATAAAATCGGGAAAGTTAAATCATCTGTTTCAATACATTCTCACAGCGGCCGCAAATTGTAGGATGCTGCGTACTGGTGCCAACATACGGATCATGTATCCAGCACCGGGCACATTTATCATCCGTCGCAGGTTCAACCAGAATCGACAACCCGTCGATATCAGAACTTGTAAAAGCACCGGCAGGCTGCTCTCCCCGAACCACGGCAGCACTGGAAACAATAAAAACGGTTCTCAATTCATTGCGGTACGGGTAAAGAGCGTCATACAATTTTTGACCGGTGTAAATCGTAACGGCGGCATCAAGGGAATGACCGATGCGCTTTTTGACCCTGGCTTCCTCAAGGGCTTTCGTGACTTCGCCGCGCAGGTCGAGCAAACGGCCCCATTTTTCGGCCAGTTCTGCATCCATCCAGGCCGGATTCACGACGGGCAGAGAAGCCAAATGAACACTCGGCTCTTTTTCCGAACGCTCCGGCATAAATCGCCAGATTTCTTCGGCCGTAAACGCAAGTATCGGCGCCATCAGCCTGGCTATGGAGTCTGAAATAATGTACATGACGGTCTGAGCACTTTTTCTTTGCATAGATTCCGGCCCGGATGTATACAGCCGGTCTTTAAGAATATCGAGATAAAACGCCGAAAGATCGAGAACACAATAGTTATACAGCGCATGATAAATGATATGAAACTCATAGTCCTCATAGGCTTTTAAAGACCGCTGGATCAACACCTGGAGCCTGTGGAGAGCGAATCTGTCAATTTCCGCCATCGATTCATAGGCAACCATCTGTTTTTCAGGATTAAAATCATTTAAATTCCCGAGCATGAATCTGCTGGTATTTCTGATTTTGCGGTAGGCATCACTGAACTGTTTTAAAATATTCTCGGAAATTCGGATATCATCCTTGTAGTCCGCTGCCGCCACCCAGAGACGCAGAATTTCGGCGCCATGCTTGTTGATAACCTCTTCGGGGGCGATAACATTCCCAAGGGACTTGGACATTTTCTTTCCGTTCGCGTCGACGACAAATCCATGGGTCAATACGGATTTGTAGGGAGCCCTCCCCCTGGTACCCACGGCTGCCAGCAAAGAGCTGTGAAACCATCCGCGGTGCTGATCGCTGCCTTCCAGATACAGATCGGCCGGCCACCTCAAATATTCGCGATCTTCAAGTACGGCCGCATGGCTGACCCCGGATTCGAACCACACGTCCAGAATGTCGGCCTCTTTTACAAAGGTTTGATGACCGCACTTGGAGCATGCCGTACCTTGAGGCAGGAATTCTTCAACCCCTTCTTCAAACCAGATATCGGCACCATGGGTCTCGAACCGGGTAAAAATTTGATCGACGATGTTTTGATTCATATGCAGGGCTTCGCATTTTTCACAATAAAAGACGGTTATGGGCACACCCCAGGCGCGCTGCCGGGAAATACACCAGTCCGGCCGGTTCTCGATCATGCCGTAAATGCGATCACGACCCCAGCGCGGTATCCACGTTACCTTGTCGATTTCTTCGAGGGACTTTTGCCTTAGTCCGGTTTCATCCATGGAAATAAACCACTGGGGGGTGGCCCGAAAAATAACCGGCCTTTTACATCGCCAGCAATGGGGATAAGAATGTTCGATTTCATCTTGGAACATCAGAGACCCTGTTTCCCGGAGCTTGGACGTGATCTCTTTGTTGGCGTTGAAAACGAACTGGTTTTTAAAAAAATCGACCGTCTCGGTAAAACAGCCGCGGTTATCAACCGGCGAGTAGACATCCAAACCGTATAAAAGGCCTGCCTCATAATCGTCCCGGCCATGACCGGGCGCGGTATGGACACAACCGGTGCCGGCATCCAGGGTGACATGCGAACCAAGGATAATCAGAGACTCGCGGTCATAGAGCGGATGGATGCATTTTTTGCGTTCAAGCACACCGGCTTTAATGTCGGTTAGAATCGTGAAATCCGAAATACCAAAGGTATGCATACAAATTTCGACAAGCTCCCTTGCCAGAATAAACACTTCGCCGTTTTTCGTCTCCACGGCCGCATAAACAAAATCCGGATGCAGGGCGATGGCCAGGTTGGCCGGAATCGTCCAGGGCGTTGTTGTCCAGATAACTACAAAAACGTTTTTACCGGCCAGTTCGGAAATTTCACGGCTCAAATCGTCTTTTAAGAGGAACTTGACAAAAATCGAAGGGGATGTTTCATCAAAATATTCGATTTCCGCTTCGGCCAGAGCGGTTTGGCAACTGCAGCACCAGTGGATCGGTTTTTTGCTCCTAAACAGGCTCCCCTGAAGTGCAAACGTGCAGCATTCACGAGCGATGACGGCTTCGTACCGGGGGTTCATCGTCAAATAAGGATTATCCCACTCCCCCAGGACACCCAAGCGCTTGAACTCTTCACGTTGAATATCGATATATTTTTCAGCATATGCCCGGCACAATCCGCGGAATTCGGACTGGGACATTTGCAGCTTTTTGGGCCCGATTTCTTTGTCGACATTATGTTCGATGGGAAGTCCGTGGCAATCCCAGCCCGGCACGTAAACGGCATCATAACCGGACATCTGGCGCGAACGAACAATAATATCCTTTAAGATCTTATTCAGGGCGGTGCCGATATGAATGTGGCCGTTGGCATAGGGAGGTCCGTCATGCAGGATGAACCGCTTGCGGCCCACGGAAACGGTTCGGATCTTATCATATAAACCAAATTCTTCCCATTGCTTTAACTGCTCAGGCTCACGCGTTACCAGGCTGGCTTTCATGGGGAACTCTGTCACCGGCAGGTTAAGTGTCTTCTTGTAGTCCATGCATCCTCCCAATTCACCCTGTTGCTGTATAAAAAATATGCTATTTGCAGCTTTAGGGTTCAGTTTTAAACTTTGAAAATTACTTTCAAAACCACTGACTGTCAAGGAAATAGATGCCAAACCGCAAACTTAAATAAATCTTGCCGCCAAGGTACAAAGACACAAAGGATATATTCATTATTTCTTCGCCTGCCCTGTTAGATTATTAAAAAATCGGGATCGGTTTTTGTTAAAAAGTATTATCGAATATCGTTTAGCAAGCCAAATTTAGAACTATTTAACTAGGGTGAACCCTGGTGTCTTAGCGGCAACAAAAAACCCGAACGAAAACTGCGTCCGGGTCGATTATAAACGAAAAAGATTAAAACCGACTTCAGTAAATTCCCAAATCTTTTAAAACATCTTTGATACCAAGCTTTTTGACCTTCAATCGCAAAAATTCCGAAATGGTGGGTTGATAAGCCTTCACTCTGAGAAACATCTTCGCTTCTCTGGGGGTTCGGTCACCTTTTACATTGTTGCACGGCTTACAGGACGTCACGCAGTTTTCAAAGGTGGCCTTGCCGCCTTTGGATTTGGGGATGATATGGTCAATGGTCAATTTTTGCCTTTCCGTGCCGCAATAGGCACACTGGAAACCATCTCTGACAAGAACATTCTTTTTGCTGAACGGCACTCGATTGACATAAAGGGCCCGGATGAGTTTTATCAGCTTCATCACGGCCGGAATTTTAACGATGATGCCTTCAGCAGTTCTGACGATTCTTTCAGAGTGCCTTAGAACCTGAACCTTGCCCTTTGCCATCAGGCACATTGCGCGCTTCCAGTTGACTACATTTAAAAACGTATAGTCTGCATTCAACAAAATGCACTGAGTCATTTCCGCCCCCTTATTATGACGCCTCCTGCCGCCCTACCTAGTTTCCATCCATAAATGGCCTTTTTGCCCAATCTCTGCGTCAATCTGCGGAATCGCTTGTGCGGCGTACAAAAGTACGCCTCCGCGCAATTCCTTGATTTCCTTGACCTTGAGCAAAAATTCTCATTTCTGGATTGGAAACTTTCATATGTCCAACATTGGTTCGTGGATGGACACTACCTAAGATCATTGTCTGGTTCAGTTTAAAACATGGATTAAGTCATATCGACAGGTTTTATACCTGATTTTTTACAACAAATCAATATTTCTTAAGCATTTCGTTTTGTACCGGTATAGGTGAACGTCTTTGAAATCATTTTTATATATCGTCCTTTATCCATACCGATACGCTTGCCGCATTCACACCGGATGTTGTTATCTCCTTCTATCGACACATACCATAAGGTATTCTGTCAATTTTATATGAATAGATGGAGCGAGCCGACTTCGCCAGCCCACTCCGCCGTAGTAAGGCTACGAAGGCCGGATAGTAGCTGCCGACTTCGCCATAGTAGCTTTAGCTACGACGGCTGAAAGCGACACCTTAACTTTAGGCATTTTAGATCACTTTAGGCACTTTAAACTTATTAATAAAGTGAATTATACGTAATCGTATTTATGGAATGCTGTACTTAATTGGGGTGTTATCGCTTTTTCCCCGTTCTAAATTATCAGTTAATTCTTTGTCAATTCGGAATAAAGGTCTGGAAGAAAAGCTTCTTGACACGATGCCTGCGCTCGACTAAAATTCAATTGTTTGCAAATACTTACATTTTGCATTCCTGTGGCCTTTGATTTGATGGTTCAAGCAATGACCGGCAGACATTTCCCCTATATCTTTCAACTTTTAAAAAGGTTTTTCCGTTCCGGATACAACCATGGGTGGATTCCGGTCCTCGCTGTCTGTACGGCGCTGGCGCTGTCTGCCTGCGCCGGCGCTCCCCGGCTGGATGAAGTCAAGAGCGTGCGCATGTGTGCCGCCGGAAAGTGCGGCTGGGGCGGCCAGGACTACACGGCCGACGAGATGCTCAACGGCATATTCCAACTGTTCAAACGGACTGAAGATAACAGTTACAATCTCTGCGATGCCGATCCGGAAAGCAAAAAATGCAAGGACGACGACATCAGCATGTTTGTTCAGGGCGGTCCCATACCCGGGATCGGATCGCTCAATCGGGCCGAGGTCCTCGACGTTCAGATGAATCCAAAGCAATACACGATAACCTCTTTAGTGAGCAACCACCAAAAGTTTATCGGCATCCCCATGGCAACTACCGATCATAACAGTACCATCAATGTCTATTCACCGCAAAAGATCGTGCTGGTCGAAGATGATCATTATGCCAACTGGATGGCCGTGGGTAATGTGGTCATGAGCTTTAACATGGCCATCGACTATGTGAATCTGGATCAGGGCCAATTGGGAGGCTACTACAGTTGGGGATCAGCCGGAACGGGTATCGGCAAAGGCTCGGGGTACGTCGTCCTTCAGTTTCCGGCAAAGATGGCCAAGGGAGAGAATTGGCTCGATGCTTCCCTGGCGCTCGCCCAGGAAAAGACCGCCCCTCCGCAAGCCCAACCTCCGGCCCGGGAATTGGAACAACCGAAAGAACAACCCCAACAAAAGCAGGCAAACACACAGGAATCTCCGGCCCCTGCTACGGCTCCGGAGCCTGTGCGCCAGGAAAAACAGCCCCCAAAAGAGCTTGCGGCCGCGAAACCGTCGCCCCGGCAAGACCAGCCCGATACAGCCGAACTGGAGCAAATTCGGGCTCAATTGGAACGCCAGAAAGAAGAACTCTTGAAAAAACAGGCCGAAGCGGAACTGGAGCGCCAGAAAGCCCAGCTCCGGATGGCCCAGTTACAGGCGGAATTGGACCAGCAAAAAGCCCATGTCCAGATGGAAGAAGAAGCCCGTAAACGGGTGGAATTGGAACTTCAAAAGGCCAAAGCCCGGATAGAGGAAGAGGCCCGCATACAGGCGGAGTTGGAACTTAAGAAAACCGAAGCCCGCATGCAGGAAGAAGCCCGCAAACAGGCGGAATTGGAACACAAAAAAGCAGAAGCTCACCTTGCCGGCTTTGGCACTTACCACGCCCTCGTTATCGGCAACAACCGTTATGATCACCTCCCACAACTTCAGACGGCTGAAAACGATGCAAAGGCGGTAGCGAGAATCCTGGAGCAGAATTACGACTTCCATGTCAAGTTGCTCCTGAACGCAACCCGTTCAACGGTTATGTCGGAGTTGTCCCGGTTGCGCCGGAAGTTGACCCCTATGGACAACCTGCTGATATATTATGCCGGGCACGGCTGGCTGGACCAGGATGCCAATGAGGGTTACTGGCTGCCTGTCGATGCTACCACTGAGAATGAAGTGAACTGGATTTCCAACGCCTCAATCACCACCTTGCTGAGGGCCATAAAGGCCAAACACGCCCTTGTCGTGGCAGACAGTTGCTATTCCGGGAAACTTGTCCGGGGCATTAAAATCCAGCGGGAGTCTCAAGATTATCTGGCCAAAATTGCCCAAAAAAGGGCGCGGGTCGTCATGGCTTCCGGAGGTTTGGAACCGGTGGCCGACAGCGGCGGCAAGGGCCAACATTCGGTTTTTACCTCCGCGTTTTTGGAGGTTCTTCGAGAAAACGACGGTGTTATCGACGGCACCCAGATGTTCACCAGAATCCGCCGCCCGGTCATGCTGAATTCTGATCAGACCCCGGAATATGCCGATATTCATAAGGCCGGTCATGAAGGCGGAGATTTTATTTTTGTCCGCCGCAAGTAATGTATTCGCACAATCCACACTTTTAACTTCATATAGTCTTTTGGCAAATCAATTTTAACCGGTGTTATGTACTAAAATTCATAAAAATAGTTCTTGTGGAATTCAGACGGATTGTGCATAATTAGAGCTTCCGGGGGAGAATTATTTCAGCGGTTGGGGAATTATTAATTCAACCCGCTTCATTAGCGGAATGGATCATACCGATGTACAGGAGATGGTCATGACAACCACGAAAAAGATGATTGAACAACGAAAACACAGGCGCTTTCAGGTCAAAGACGGTACCTATGCCGTACTCAAATATAAGCCGGCCGTGATGGGCGAAATTATGAATATGAGCAAAGACGGACTGGCGGTTCAGTACTCGAATACGGAACAACAATTAAGCGAGTCTTTCGAAGTAGATATATTCAGAACGGATAACAGCTTTTATATTGAAAAGCTGCACGTCAAAACCATTTCCGATTTTCAAATAGAAGAAGCGTTCGCTTTGGGTGCTAAAAATATCAGGCAACGCGGCGTTAAATTTGAGGGATTGAACCCCATCCAATTGTTTCAACTGTATTATTTTCTCCAAAACTATACAACGGACAGGCGCTCGGCTAAAGACCGCAGGCAACTGAATGACACTCCATATAGCGGCCTTGAAAGGCGAAAAGAAATCGAGAGAAGGAAAAACCTGTCATATAGTTGATGCTTCCATTACTTTTATAGCGAAACTTCTCCTCCCCAAAACCCATCCGTTTTAACCTATTCGCTGCAATTCAATGCATCATGGTTCGCTTGGACTTTATCGATACGGTAGCTAATATTGAGACCAATTGGAAACATTTTAATCGTAAAATAGACAGCAACACTCAATCCTGTGAAAAGGCCTGTTAGAATCAAAAGTGGATACACCTGTTGTTTTTCCTTTCAGGTAGACCCAAATTGAGCGATTTCCAAGTTTGCCGCAGATACAAGGAAAATGTCGTTCCGCTCTAAAATTTAAAACGCTCAGCTTGGGGTAAAATTGAATTCCGGACAGTTCAAGAGCACAACATTATCTTTTTATTATATCGGCAGATACTGTAAAGACTTTAACCTGGATATTTCACGAAAATTTTTCAGCAGAATTAATAAATAAGGATGGTTTGCTATAATTAAATATTCATTGCAGAATTCATAGCACTGCGATAATATTTTTAAGCAAGTCTTTAACGAAAAAATTATAGCCACGAAGCCAAACGAGTGGAGTTTTATTATGCATGAACGTATTTCAATTGATCCAAACATATGCCATGGGCAAGCCTGCATTAAGGGAACAAGAATTCCTGTTCATCAGATCGTCCGTATGTTGGCAAATGGAGATACGATCGAAGAACTGCTTGAGGATTATTCATCACTACAAATTAAAGATATTTATGCCTGCCTTGATTACGCCGCCTCACCGGCTGAAGAACAGATAACGCCGATTGAGATGATTGAAGATGTTTCGTAATAAGTCAAAATCTCACGCAAAGCCGCAAAGTTAACTTATTAATATTAAATGATATTATCTTGGCGTCCTTGGCGTCTTTGCGAGAAAATATAGTTTTTACGAGTTCGTCAAGTTTGAAAAAGTTATCAATTAGTGTCTAAAAATGGGGCGGATCAAATTGCCGGAATTTACCCCCCGTCGGCAAATTATCCTGTAAGCATTAAAAAATTGGAAGCGGGGATGACAA
>JACKQG010002376.1_pt1 | contig 24723 bp, 25 predicted proteins | sample 8237621 | NCBI WGS metagenome assembly JACKQG01 (sample SAMN15677084, study PRJNA649215) | marine metagenome | biome: marine; feature: Black Sea; material: saline water; isolation source: suspended particulate matter (SPM) from the Black Sea western gyre | collected 2013-06-09/2013-06-10 | depth... | reverse complement strand
TTGGGACAGAGACCCTCATGGTCCCGGGCAACAAACGAATGATTGTTTCAAGAAGGTAAAGTGATACAAAAAAGGGGGGTTATCAAGGACCATGAAGCGGTCAAGAAGGGAAAGGGATTGAATCTCGGAGGTGAAGACAGGTATGATGAGCAAACGGTCAATATTTCTGATTTTGCTGGTGGTCCAACTCGTATTCTTGACGTCTGTGAGTGGAAGCAGCGACAGGCGCTTAAAGGCGCAGGAAAGAGCAACAGTGGATACACCTGATAAGGAACGAGCAAAGGAGAGAGGCATGAGGGATAAAGAGGGGTTATCTGAAGAAGAGGGGAAATATCTCTTGGGTGAGGCAAGAAAGACCATCCAGCAGGCCCTTTCCGGTGTGGATGAGAGAGCGAAAGATGGCGTCGATCTGCCTCCCATTTTCAAGGAACGGAGAGGGACCTTTGTCACCTTGACCATAGGGGGGAATCTGAGAGGCTGTATCGGCCATATTATCCCGCACGAGTCGTTAATTGAGGGAATCAGAATAAATGCCGTCAATGCCGCATTCAAAGATCCCCGCTTCAGGCCCCTCAGTAAGAAGGAGTGGGACAGGGTCAAGATCGAAATCAGCATACTGACCGATCCGAAACCCCTGTCCTATGCCAACGCGGATGATCTCTTGAGGAAACTACGGCCCGGTATCGATGGCGTCATTATCAACAAGGGATATCATCAGTCGACGTTTCTTCCCCAGGTATGGGAGCAGTTGCCGCAAATAGAGGCGTTCTTGAACCATCTCTGTCTCAAGGCGGGTCTTGACGGGGACGAATGGAAGAAGGGGGGGCTCGAAGTTTCCACCTATCAGGTCCAGGCCTTTGAGGAATAGCCATATCGCAGGCGTTCAAAGGTTCAAGGGCTCTGAACCCTTGAACCCTGAGCGTTTGAACCTCTGCTTTAATGGAGACCTTAGACCGGTGAGTCTGAAGCGTTTGATCATCTGGAGTATCATCGGGACCGGCATATCCTCCGTCACCACCCAGCTCCTCACCATCAGAGAATTTCTGACCCAGTTCAGTGGGAATGAAATCACCATCTCCCTTGTGATTTTCTGCTGGTTGCTGATGACAGGGATTGGGGCCTTTGCTGCAAAACTAATTAAAGGGGGAGGGCTGAAAGCCTATGCCCCCCTCATTTTGATCATCGCCATCTGGCCCCTTCTCCAATTGATCGGGATCAGGGAGTTGAGGGAGATATTTTTTATCCATGGCGTTTCCCCCGGCTTTTACGCGATATTCTTCTATATCCTGATGACCATCTCCCCTTATTGCCTCCTTACCGGATTTGTTCTCCCCTATTCACAAAATGTGTTGAAAGTCAGTCACTATCCCTTTGAGAGTGGAGACCTCTATATCACAGACAGCATCGGTGACATTGCCGGAGGGGCACTCTTCAGTTTTGCTCTGGTTTACTGGCTGAAGCCTTTCCCCACCATCGCTGTTACATCCTTCCTCCTGATTCTCGTGGCCTTCCTTCTCCTGTTTGACTCGCGGAGGTACTTCTTTCTGTTGGGCGCCCTTCTTTTGTGTTCGGGTTTCTACGTCTTTTCAACCAGCAGCCGTTTTGAGACGCTTAGCCTCAGCGGACAGTATGGCAACATTGTCAGATATCTTGAGTCTCCATACGGAAGGATCGTGATAACAAAGGAGGGGCCCCAATATACCTTCTGGGAATCGGGCCTCCCGCTCTATTCGGATTCAAATGTCATTTCCAGCGAAGAGAAAGTCCATTATCCCTTATCCCAGATAGACCGGGTAGAGAATCTCCTGTTGATTTCAGGGGGTTTGGGTGAGACCCTGAAGGAAGTTTCCAAGTACCGGCCAGCTCATGTTGATTACTTAGAGCTCGATCCCCGTTTGACGGGTGCAGCCCAGGCGCTTGGGGTCATTAGGAAGACACCGTTTCTTGAAATCATCAACACCGATGCAAGGCACTACATGAAAAAAGCGACCAAAAAATATGATGCCATAATCATAGACCTGCCCGATCCGGACACCTTCCAGATAAACCGATTCTTTACCGACGAATTCTTCTCCCTTTCAAAACGGATTCTCAAGAAGGGGGGGATTCTTTCCCTCAATCTTGAATATTCTCCAAACTACCTGAGCGACATCCGGAAAAGGAAGCTCTCCACCCTTTATAACACCATCCAAGTGCATTTTAAGAATGTGCTTATTCTCCCGGGTGAACAGGCCTATTTCCTCATGAGTGACAGGGAATTACGTCCCGATATCCCATCGCTTTTGAAGGCGAAAAACATCCCGACCTCCTATATCGAGGGGTTTTTCCATGGCAATGTGACCGGCGAAAGGATTAAGGCGCTTGAAGAGAAATTAGATAGGAATGAACCGTTAAATACTGATTTTGAACCCAGGCTCATGAATATTGTCTTTCAGGAGTGGTTTATCCGGCACGGCACCCATCCCGGCTATTTTGTCGCGACCCTCTTTGGCCTTACGCTGATCTACCTTTTGTTCATGAAGAAAGAAGAATATATCCTTTTCTCCACAGGGTTTGCCACTATGGGTGTGGAAATGCTCATTATCTTTGCCTTTCAGGTCATCTACGGCTATATCTATCTGGAAATTGGGGCAATTATCACTGCATTCCTGTTGGGACTCTTACCGGGTGCAATGGCCGGTCAGCGGTGGCGCGTTAAAATGGGGCTTAAGATAAGGCTTTCAGAGATGGCCATTTTATCCCTGTTGTTCATCTTTTTTTTATGGATTTCATGTTTCAGGAACGAGCCCCATCCGCTATATTTCCTTTTATTCTGTTTTGTCTTCTCTTTTTTTTCCGGGTTCCAGTTTCCGGTTGCCGCAGAACTTATCGGGGAGGAAAGCAGCCCTGCAGCCGGTTGCCTTGCTGCTGATCTGTGCGGCGCTGCTGCTGGTACACTGGCTATAGGGACTGTCCTGATCCCCCTGTGTGGCATCCGGGTTGCAGTGATTTTTTTGATTCTTATAAAAATTTCGAGTATGGTGCTTATCATGTTCGGTAGGAGAATCAGTCCATGAGAGATCGTCAACCACTCAACCCCTCAACCCACTCAGCTATGATGACGCGCAAGGAATTCCTCAAAACGGCGGCCCTGGGCGCCTCAGCCTTTCTGTGCGCAGGCGCCGGCTACGGGTTCTTGGGAAGAAAGGGTGGCGGGACCGAGGGCATCGAAGGACACATATTTAAAGATGATGCCCCCAAAAAACCGTGGAAATGGTCTATCGAGGGCTTTTTCTATACCACGGACGGAAAAGTGGTGCAGTGTCATGTATGCCCGAATCGCTGCGTCCTTAGCCCCGGCGACAGGAGCATCTGCCGGTCAAAGGTAAATATCGGCGGGAAGCTGTACTCACTTGCCTACGGCGACCCGTGTGCGGTTCATGTGGACCCTATTGAAAAGAAGCCCCTCAATCACTTCCACCCCCGTTCACTTATCTTTTCGATCGCCACCACCGGATGCAATTTCAGGTGCCTCAACTGCCAGAACTGGGAAATTTCCCAGAAAAAACCCGAGGAAGTAGAGCACATTGAGCTATTTCCTGAGGGGGTGGTGAATGAAGCCCAAAAGAGAAAAACACTCTCCATCGCTTATACCTACTCCGAGCCGATCACCTTCTATGAATACATGTGCGATACCGCCAGGTTAGCAAAAGAGGCAGGACTCAAGAACGTGTTGGTCTCGAACGGCTACATCAACCTGCAACCCCTGCTTCGTCTCTGCAAGTACTTGGATGGGGCCAACGTAAACCTGAAATCGTTTGACAATGACCTTTACCGCACCCTTAATGGCGGTACGCTCCAGCCTGTCCTGAATACGTTCAAGACACTTCACAAAGAAGGGGTATGGTTTGAGATGACCACCCTTGTTGTGCCCACATATGTGGATAAACCGGAAATGATCAAGCGGATGTGCGGGTGGATATTGAAGGAATTAGGACCTGACTACCCTCTGCATTTCTTGCGGTTTTTCCCGCAGTACAAACTCACACGGCTCCCGGCCACACCCATTACCACGCTTGAAAGGCTGAGGGAACTCGCCCTTCAGGAAGGGATTCGATATGTCTATTTGGGGAATGTGCCCGGGCACAGGGGAACCCAGACCTATTGTCACAATTGCCACAAAGTGGTCATCAAACGGAACGGGTACTTGATAGAGGCGCTTAATATCAAGAATTCCCGATGCAGTTTTTGCGGGACGCAGATTCCCGGAAGGTGGGATAAGGATTGATGATTGACGATTGATGATTGGATTCTGACGTAAACACAATGTTGCCTTATCCTCTGATTAACCGGGGGCGGCTTTCACAAAATTCCTGCAGTGGTGTTGAAACTTGGCCCACTGCCCCCTGTTCCCATCCCACGATTCGATCTCACATTTGCCCAGGGCATGCGGGCTGTTGTGCTCATCATCATTGTCAAAATAGCTGAAATGATGACATAAGGAGCAAGAAATCAGGTCGTTTTGGACAAATTTAGCTTTTTGATCACCTTTATTGTTCATTGCATACCTCCTGAGCAGTTAGATTCTCATGTTGAATCTAAGAGGTTATTTCTCAGATTTTTTTGTTTTTTGTTGACATAAAAAAATAAACTGAGATAAACTAAACGATTGTAAAAAGGGGACCATAACCTTATGTTTGAAAGCTTATCAGAAAAACTAAACAGCACATTCAAGAAGCTGACGGGACGTGGAAGGTTAACAGAGGTAAATGTTCAGGACGCTCTAAGAGACGTGCGTTTAGCCCTTTTGGAAGCGGATGTCAACTACAAAGTCGTAAAAAACCTGGTTTCGGACATTCGCGAGCGTGCCATCGGGCAGGATGTACTTGACAGTTTGACCCCGGGTCAGCAGATTGTAAAGATTGTCAATGAAGAGTTGACCCGCCTGATGGGTGAAGTCTGTGTGGGGCTTGAGCTTACAGGAAGGCCCCCCTACTCATTGATGTTAGTGGGGCTACAGGGCTCGGGCAAGACCACTACGGCCGCCAAGTTGGCCGGATATCTCCGGAAGCAGGGGAGACATCCTTACCTTGTCCCTGCAGATATCTACAGGCCGGCCGCAGTAGACCAGCTCAAGAAATTGGGTATACAGATTGGCGTGCCGGTCTATCCCACGGATCCGGGACAAAGACCGGAAAAGATATGCTTAGACGCATTGGCAGGGGCGGGAAGGGAAGGGGCAGATGTCTTGATTGTCGACACTGCCGGCCGTCTCCATATTGATGAGACCTTGATGGCAGAACTGGTAACCATCAAGGTAAAGATCAATCCAACTGAAATTCTTCTGGTGGCTGATGCGATGACCGGCCAGGATGCGGTCACCGTTGCAAAGCACTTTAATGAGAGCCTGGACATTTCCGGGGTGATTCTCTCAAAGATGGAAGGGGATGCCAGGGGTGGCGCCGCCCTTTCTATCAGGGCAGTTACCGGCAAACCGATCAAATTTGTGGGTGTGGGAGAAAAGCTCAACGCCCTGGAACCCTTTCATCCCGACAGGATGGCCTCGCAGATTCTGGGCATGGGAGACGTCCTCTCTCTCATAGAAAGGGCCCAGGAGGAATTCGATGAAAAAGAGGCCAAGAAGTTAGAAAGAAAGCTCAGGAAAAGTGAATTTGATCTGGAGGATTTCCGGTCTCAGTTGAAACAGATGAAAAAACTCGGTTCGCTTGATGAGATTTTAGGTATGATACCGGGAATGGGCAAGCTCAAAAAATTAGGAAACCTTAATCTGGATGAAAAAGAACTGGTCAGGGTGGAGGCGATTATCAGCTCCATGACCCCTGAGGAAAGACGCAGACACAAGATCATTAACGGGAGTAGAAGACGAAGAATCGCAATGGGCAGCGGGACTACCGTGCAGGATGTGAATCGCCTTTTGAAGAATTTTTCCCAAACGAAGAAGATGATGGAACGTTTTACCAAAAAAGGTGGTTTGCAGATTCCATCTTTTCTTGGCTGAGAATCTGAAATGTAAACCAGTCCCGCGCTTGATTGTGGAGGGACCAGAGAGAAGGTGAGGGGGTGATAAGATCAAATGGCAGTTAGAATTCGAATGACAAGAATGGGTTCAAAAAAGAGACCGTTTTATCGTTTGGTGGCAGCCGATTCAGAAGCGCCTCGGGATGGAAAATTTTTAGAGATATTGGGGTATTATGATCCCATGAAGGATCCCGCAGTGTTGAAGATTCACGAGGATAAATTGAACTACTGGCTGGAGAAAGGCGCAAGCGTTTCGGACTCGGCAAAGACCCTTCTAAAGAAAGAGGGGATGATGCAATCCCATTCAGCGACAAACTGATGTGACGTTCCGGTTTCATCAAATGGGAGGTGAATCGAGATGAAGAATTTGATGTTATACATTGCTAAAGCGCTAGTGGATAAGCCAGAGGAAGTGACCGTCACAGAAATAGAGGGGGAACAGACATCTGTTATTGAACTGAAAGTAGCCAAGGAAGATCTGGGAAAAGTCATAGGCAAGCAGGGTCGCACCGCGCGTGCTATGAGGACAATCCTCAGTGCAGCCTCCACAAAGATCAGGAAACGATCGGTTTTGGAGATTATAGAATAAAATTGAACTCCGGTCTGTCCGGTAATTTGCTCATTTTGGGAAAAGTAATCAGGCCTCACGGGCTGGAAGGCCTTCTTCGTGTCTGGTCTTATGCACGGTCTGAGGCATCATTCTTAGATGCCGGGAGGGTTATTTTAAGGTCTGTTTCGGGCAATGCCCGTGAATACAGGGTGCTAACCGTGAGGTCCCACAAGAATATCCTCCTGATGAAATTAGAGGGTGTGAATTCCTTAGATCAGGCAGAGGATCTGAGGGGTGCGGAGGTCTTGATCAACCGTGAGGCCTTCAGCCGGGATGATGGAGAGTATTTCTGGTATGAGCTTGTGGGCCTCAAGGTCTTTCTGGATACAGGAGAATATCTGGGTACCGTCTCCCGGATCATCCCTGCGGGAAGTAATGATATCTATGTGGTAGGAAATGGGGAGAGAGAAGTCTTTATTCCGGCCATATACGAGGTGGTCAAAGAGATTGATCTTGATACGGAAAAGATGACGATTTCACCCGTGGAGGGGTTATTAGATCTGAATGAAGTTTGATGTGCTCACCTTATTCCCTGAAATGATTACCGCATATCTGCGGCAAGGTGTCCTGGGGCGCGCGATAAACAGGGGTTTGGTGGCCGTCAACCTGATTAATATACGCGATTTTGCGAGGGGAACTCATAAAATCACCGACGACCGCCCTTACGGGGGCGGTGAAGGTATGATTATGAAGCCGGGGCCAATCTATCGTGCTCTGAAATCGCTTGACAGGACAGATAGAAGGGGCCCTGTTATTCTCCTCAGTCCCCAGGGTAAAAAGTTTGATCAATCGATTGCGTGGGAAATATCCGGTTGGAATCAACTCATTCTTGTTTGCGGTCGTTACGAAGGGGTAGATGAGAGAATCAGGCTGACCAGTGTCGACATGGAGCTATCTGTCGGTGATTATATCCTGAGCGGCGGAGAATTAGGTGCCATGGTGGTGATCGACGCGGTCAGTCGCTTGATCCCCGGTGTTCTCGGGGGCGAGAGGTCGAGTCTCGAAGACTCCTTTGAGGATGGGCTTCTGAAATATCCTCAGTATACCCGGCCAAGGCTGTTCCAGGGCAAAGAGGTCCCGGAAGTCCTCTTATCAGGAGATCATGAAAAGATTCGATTGTGGCGGAGAAAGGAATCCCTGAGAAGAACCCTGGAAAGAAGACCCGATCTGCTTAAACAGGCAAAATTAACGCCTGAAGATAATGCAATTTTGGCGGAATTATAAGGGGCCGTTGGTTTGCGTTTCTACATGGGGCTGATTCATTTCCCTGTTTATAATAAGAACTACGAAAGGATCGCCTCGGCCATAACAACACTGGACATCCATGACTTAGCTAGATTGGCAAAGACGTATGATGTCAAGAAGCTTTTCATCGTTACACCCCTTGATGACCAGCAAAACCTGGCAAGGCGTGTCCTAAGACACTGGATCGATGGGTATGGCGGCTGTTACAACCCGGACAGAAAAGAGGCCCTGGAACTCGTTTGTGTGGTTCCCGAACTTGACCGGGCAGTAGCCGAAATCAAAGACATAGAGGGGGAACCCCCCGTCATCATCGCAACAGATGCATGCATTCAAAAAGATCGGTCCATGTCTTATGGAAGGGCGAGGGCCATTATTCAAGAGAACAGGGTGGTTTTTTTGATATTTGGGACCGCATGGGGTCTTCATGAAGAGATTATGAGACAGACAGACAATGTGTTAGCCCCTGTGTCAGGGAAAATGGGATACAATCATCTCTCCGTGAGGACGGCGGCAGCCATTATTTTAGACCGACTGGTAGGGGGAGAGGACAACTGAAGGCCGGCAAGATGTTGAAATTATTTTTCTGAGATATTATAAAATAGTGATGGGATCAGGAAGAGGAGAATAATATGAATATCATGGAAGCGCTTGAAAAGGAACAGATGCGAGGGGATATCCCCGAATTCAAGCCGGGTGACACGGTTAAGGTACACGCGAAGATCAGAGAGGGTGAGAAGGAAAGAATTCAGGTATTTCAAGGAGTCGTTATCCGAAAACGTAAAGGGAATACGGGGGCTACCTTTACGGTAAGAAAGGTCTCTTACGGCATCGGTGTCGAGAGGATTTTCCCCCTCCACTCCCCTATTATTGATAAGATTGAAGTTATCACAAGGGGTAAGGTGAGGAGAGGACGCCTCTACTACTTGCGGAAACTGAGAGGAAAGGCCGCCAGAATCAAAGAAAAGAGGATCTGATGCGAATGATGCCCGCGGGGTTCAGAGATCGGATGACGGCAGCCGGTGAGACAGGGGAACGTGCAGCCGTGTGAGAATTTGCGGCTTTTTCCTAAACGCGCCGGCAACTTCGCCGGTGACCCGTTTTTTTATGAAAGATTGGCTCGGAAGACCGGCCATCGCTTTATCGCCGGTGTTGATGAAGCGGGTCGAGGCCCCCTGGCAGGGCCGGTTGTGGCCGCGGCAGTCATGTTTGCCGGGAGTCCTCAACTACCAGGGATTCGTGATTCAAAAAAGATGACTGCAAAGGGAAGAGATGAGGCCTTTGTGATTATCCAGCGTGAGGCCTTGTCCACCGGTGTTGGCGTCGTTTCGCGTGAATATATTGATAAATTCAATATCCTGAAGGCCTCTCTCGAGGCCATGTCACGCGCGGTAAAGGCCCTTGACCCACAACCTGAAATTCTTCTCGTTGACGGCATCCACCCAGTTCCAATCACCATTACTCAGAAATGCCTGATAAAGGGCGACCAGATCTGCCGTAGTATTTCTGCTGCCTCTGTTCTTGCCAAGGTGTATCGAGACAGGATCATGCATTCCTATCATAACATGTACCCGGCCTATGGTTTTGACAAGAATAAGGGATACGGAACCCGTCAACACCTTGCAGCCCTGAAGCAGTATGGCCCATGTCCGGTTCATCGTTTAACCTTTAAAAGGGTACTTTGCGATTGACAAAGGAAAGGCTTGAATTAGGGGATTTTGGCGAAGAACTGGCCTTTAAGAAAATCAAGCGCTTGGGGTACAAGAAGATCGTTCGAAATTACCGCTGCCCTTTAGGTGAGGTGGATCTGATTGCAAAGGATGGCGAAACCCTGGTGTTCATTGAGATAAAGACCAGAAGAGGAAGGTCGATCGGCTATGCAAAAGAGGCCGTGAATGCCAAGAAAAGGAGGCAACTCTCCAAGGTCGCTTTGGCCTACATGAAATCGAATAACTGTGCTGAGGTAAAGGCGAGATTTGACGTGGTGGCCATCTGCCTGGGAGGGGGCGAGCCTGAAATAGAGGTTATAAAGAATGCCTTTGACTTAGCCTATTAGGCGGCTGTCCGAGAATGGCTATTTTCCGCAATCTCTGCGTCAGGCTCAGATTTTAATCCTCAAAATACTTCAATGTATTCCTGTGGTTAAACTCTTCGCCTTTCTTGACCTTGCAAAAAATTTCTCATTCTCGGACAGCCTCTTAGGCGGAACCTGTAATGAAAGATCCCAATACCATTGACCGCGCAATTCCCAGTCAGAAGCATGGAACCCTGTATGTGGTGTCCACGCCCATTGGAAATTTGGAAGACATTACATTGAGGGCATTGAAAGTCCTGAAAAGCGTTGACATGATAGCTGCAGAGAACGTCACGCACACAAAGGGGCTTTGTGAACGCTTCGGCGTTAAGACAAGGATTACCAATTATCATCAGCATAATCAGAACACAAAGACAGAACAGCTCATTGCCCGGCTCAAATCCGGATCGGACCTTGCCCTTGTGACCGATGCCGGAACACCGGGTATTTCAGATCCGGGGGTCTATTTGATAAACCGGGCGGTGGAGGAAGATATCCGGATCACGCCTATTCCGGGTCCGTCCGCTGTGGTGGCCGCGTTGTCGGTATCAGGATTTCCTACTGCGCGTTTCGTATTTTTGGGGTTTTTGTCAAATAAGGCCGGGAAGAGAAAAAAAGAATTGGAAAAGCTTGTCTCAGAGACCCGTACCATGGTTTTTTTTGAGGCCCCTCACCGCGTAACGGCGATGCTGGCAGACCTGAGACAGATATTGGGCGAGAGGCCGATGGTCATGCTGAGAGAGATGACCAAGGTGTTCGAAGAGATGCACAGAGGAACCCCCGGCGATATTTTAGAGTCGCTCACTCCGGACAAAATCAGGGGAGAAATTACATTGGTGGTTGCCGGGAGTAAGCCTAAAGAAGAATCCAGATCTTTGAGTGAAGAGGCCTCGAACAGAATAGAGGACCTCATCAGGGAAAAAACGCTGAGCATCAAAGATATTGCCGGTCTCGTCTCCAGTGAAGAGGGCCTGGCCTACCGGCAGGTATATAAGGAATGCCTGGACAGAAAAGGGGAATTGGAATGCTTGAGACGGGATGAAACGATCAGAAAGTTCAAGGTCAGGAACAGCCTGGGCCTGCATGCCAGATCTGCCGCCAAGATAGTGGAATTGGGGAAGCATTATAACGCTCAACTGTTTCTCAAGAAGGATGGCGAGGAGGTAGACGGCTCCAGCATCCTGTCCATACTTACCCTGGCATGCCCGAGAGGAACCGAGATGGAGGCCAGAATTGTCGGAGAGGATTCGGATAATTTTATGGAGAAGCTGAGCGAACTCTTTGAGCAGAAATTCGGGGAGAGGTTATGAGGGAAGATCCTGTGTCCGGAGAGAGAGAACTGCGAGGGGTTGCCGTTTACCCGGATATTGTTATCGGCAAGGCCCATCTGGTAGACAGATCCAGGGTCAAAATCCTGTATCAGTGCTTAGTAAATGGAGAGCAGCTTAAAAGGGAGGTTGAACGATTTGAGGAGGCCGTTCATGCTGTAGAGGATCAATTTGTTTCGCTCAAAAATAAGATGCCGGACAAGGTGAAGGACCAGGCCTTTATTTTAGACAGCCACTTGCTGATACTCAAGGACAGCATGTTCTATGATTCTACAATAAAGAAGATTTTGGAAGAGAAGATAAATGCTGAATGGGCGCTCAAGAAATCCTTGGAAGAGATACGAGAGGTTTTTGAACAGATCGATGACGAATATATCTCCAATCGCGTCAGAGATGTGGAGAATGTGACAGAAAGGATCCTCAGGTTTCTTTCCGGGGATACCAGCCAGAGTTTGGGCGAAATCAACCAGAGGGTGATTATCGTTGCGCATGACCTATCACCAGCCGATACAACCGAACTGAATACCGCAAAGGTGAAGGGATTTATAACTGATGTGGGAGGAAGAACTTCTCATACGGCTATTATGGCGCAGGCCTTAGAGATCCCAGCGGTTGTTGGGCTCGAAGTGGCAACTGCTTTGGTGGAGGACGGGGATCTTCTGATAGTTGATGGAAGCGCTGGCGTGGTGGTCATCAATCCCGACGATAGCACCATTATCCATTACCAGGAAAAGAAACTCCAGCTTCAAGAATACAAATCCAGCATCGCGAGGATGAGCCATCTTCCGGCCGAGACCACTGATGGACACAGGGTTGACATTACAGCCAACATCGAGTTTCTGGAAGAGGTGGCCGCGGCCAAAGATTGTGGAGGGGAGGGGATAGGGCTTTACCGGACAGAGTTTCTGTATCTCAGTGGGAAAGGGTTTCCGAATGAGGAGGACTTGTTTGAAGATTACCGGGAGGTTGCCGAAATCATGAATCCGGCCCCGGTGAGTATCAGAACCCTGGATCTCGGGGGTGACAAATTTGCATCAAAGATGCCGATGTCAGAGGAAATCAACCCTGCGCTCGGTTTGAGAGCGATACGGTTTTGCCTCAAAGAGCCGGCGATATTCAAGACCCAGCTTCGCGCCATTCTCAGGGCGAGTCTCTACGGCAAGATTCAACTGATGTTTCCCATGATATCCGGGTTGCAGGAGCTATTGGACGCAAAAGAGATCCTGAGACAGGTCAAAAAGGACCTGGACCAAGACCATATCGAATATGACAGCAAGATGGAAGTCGGTATTATGGTGGAGATCCCCTCTGCCGTAGTGATAGCAGAAATTTTGGCCCGGCACGTGGATTTTTTCAGCATCGGGACAAATGATCTCATTCAATATGCCCTCGCTATTGACAGGGTCAACGAGCATGTGGCCTATATGTATCAACCATTTCACCCGGCCATTCTCAGGATGATCCAGCAGGTGGTCAGAGCGGCCAAGAATGAGGGGATCAAAGTCTCCCTTTGCGGTGAGATGGCGGGAGATCCTCTCTGTGTCTTCATCTTATTGGGGATCGGACTTGATGGGCTCAGTATGAATGCAAGGTCCATCCCCCTGATAAAAAAGATTGTGCGAGCGACCTCCATGGAACAGGCCAAAATTGACCTGGAAAACATTATGAAATTAAATACTGCCAACGAGGTCCGGGCCTATATCTTAGCGCTCACGCGGCATATGTTCCCGGAGTTAGAGGAGAAGGGATACCTTTTGAATTGATGATTGATGATCCGGATGGTTAATTTCCATGTCAAATATGCGGGACTCGGGCACCAAGACTGTCTGTCGGAATAAGAAAGCCAGCCATAATTATTCCCTTGATGAATTTATGGAGGCCGGGATTGTGCTTTTGGGAGCCGAAGTCAAGTCTCTCAGAGAAGGAAGGGCTAACCTTGTAGACAGTTATGCGAAGGTGAAGCGGGGCGAAGTCTTTCTCTACAACATGCACATTGCGCCCTATCCATTTGCCCATTACCTGGAGCTGAACCCTACACGGACCAGAAAACTCCTGTTAAACAGGAAAGAGATCAGACGGCTGATCGGAAAAACCGAGGAAAAGGGGTATTCCCTGATCCCTACCAAGGTCTATTTTACGAGGGGCCGGGCCAAAGTGGAGATCGCCTTGGCAAAAGGTAAGAAGAAATATGACAAGAGGAGGGCCTTAAAGGAAAAGGAGTTGAAGCGAGAGATGGATCAGGCCCGGAAGCGGCAGGATACATATTGACATTTCCCCTGACAATAGTTACAATAAAAAGTATCCGGTCAGCATGAGTAATTAATACGCTTTTTAACCATTTAATCAGGTCTCTATTTTGAGGGGGCGAAACGGCTTCGACGGGGATAGTTGAAGTTTAGGCTGCATACCGAGGTTCCAGCTGCTCGTAAAACAGGTGGGCTTAACACAAACGCAGACGATTATGCGTATGCCTTAGCCGCATAAATTAGGCTAACGTCTTCTCGGTTATTGCCTGCGTGACCGAACAAGACGTCGATTAGCAGGATAGCTGATCCGACATATCTGTGGGACGGTGAAGCGAAATTTCACACAGGTTAGCCCCTCGGCAGCCATGCCCAATTGCGACCCCTGGGGCGAAACTGAAAAATTGGGCTAAGTATGTAGACGCCTAAGCGGAATGTTTCCGGACGGGGGTTCGACTCCCCCCGCCTCCACCAGATTTCCAGCAAAAGCAACGGATAATGATTTTCAACCCTCTTGCTGCTTCTTTGCCACCCTGCCAGATTGTCGGTTTTTTTCAAATCATCTACGGACAGCTTCTCTGAAGAGACCGAACTGTATACAACGAGACCTTTGAAAAATGCTCAATTTTGTTCGAGTTCAAGGAATGCGAATATTTTAACCACAGGAATACACTGAGTATTTCGAGGATTAAAATGTGAGCCTGACCCCAGTACCATCTTCCGGAGCTACGGGGCAGGCGCAAAAATCGGGCAAAAGGGGGCGTTTTGCAAAGGTCTCACAACCTGCATGATAATAGAGCCGGCTCACCCTTTGAGTGACAACGTATGGACAAGTACTCAGGTTACAGAGACCTTAACCAGCGTGAAACAGAGGGAATCGATTGCCTAATTGAAGTTCCCCGCACCAACGGGGTATAGAGCCTGCGGCCGCTGATATTGCAAATGCGGCAGCCGGCGATGAAAACAGATATCATGTTGACGCAAACACGAAAAATGTTGTAAAAGGCATTGAAAAGTGGAGTATGATCTTTATTATTTAATGACTCAAGCCATGATGGAGGCGGAACAGGCCTTCTCAAGTGGAGAGGTTCCCGTAGGTGCCGTCCTGGCGGACGCGGAAGGCCGCATCGTGGCCAGGGCCCATAACCAGCCAATTGCCCTTAATGATCCTACGGCCCACGCTGAAATCCTCGTTTTGAGAAAAGCGGGTGTTGTCGGCCAGAATTACCGGCTCGCCGGGTCTACCCTTGTTGTGACCATCGAGCCATGCCTGATGTGTATGGGAGCGGCTGTCAATGCGAGAATTGCACGGCTTGTATTTGGCGCCTATGATCCCAAGGCCGGTGCGGCAGGGAGCCTGTATGACGTTAGCCGGGATGATCGCCTCAATCACAGGATAGAGGTTACGGCCGGAATCATGGAACAGGAATGCCGGGCCCTGTTGAGAAAATTTTTCCGGGCTCGCCGGGGAAATTGAGCATGCGATATTCCGGAGAGGTACCGAAGTGGTCGTAACGGGGTCGACTCGAAATCGACTTGTCCCGTTAATAGCGGGGCACGTGGGTTCGAATCCCACCCTCTCCGCCATCAAGAGTTAAAAGTGTGAAGCGAGCTTGTACGGCTTTAAGTAAAATAGCCCCTTTCAGGGGCAAACCAAAACCTGGAGACCTTTGAAAAATGCCCAATTTTGGTCAAGATCAAGGCGCGTGAGGATTTTAACCACAGGAATATATTGAATATTTCGAGGATTAAAATCTGAACGCAACGCAGAGATTGGGCAAAAGGGGGTGTTTTTCAAAGGTCTCGCTTGGTCTTTTGGGCCAGGATTCTTTATATGGGAGAGATGTCCGAGTTGGCTGAAGGAGCGCGACTGGAAATCGCGTGTACTACCAAAAGTGGTACCGAGGGTTCGAATCCCTCTCTCTCCGCCATTAAGAGTTAAAAGTGTGAAGTGAGCTAAAGTGCCTAAAGTTAAAGATTTTGATCGGTTAACTTTGATGGTCTCGTAAAGTCCAAAAATACCGTTTTCAGTCATTCCGGCGAAAGCGGGAATCCAGAAAAATGGCACAGCAAAGGATTTATCCCGATTTATTGAGAAGATACGACAACAAACTGTCGATATGGCGTTGTTAAGCGACTAATACTGACGGCTTCGCAAAAAGTCCATCTACGGCGTTGCGCTTCATTTTTAGTCACTGCGACCTACTGATAAGTAGGCCTCATTCCTAAAAATTCGCGCGCCTTGTATCTGGAGCTTTTTACAAAACCGTCCAAAATTTGACTTCCAACGAGACCAGCAATACTATGTCTTATCAGGTTTTGGCCAGGAAATGGCGTCCTCAGTTGTTTCAAGACGTCATCGGTCAGGAGCACATCACTCAGACCTTGACGAATGCCATAAAGACCGGCAGGTTGGCGCATGCCTATCTCTTTAGCGGGCCGAGGGGGGTAGGGAAGACATCGGTTGCCCGGATTTTTGCCAAGGCGATAAACTGCGACCAGGGAGAACCGGGAATCCCTTGCAATAAGTGCCGGTCGTGTACGGAAATTACCGACGGCTCGTCTGTTGACGTTCAGGAGATTGACGGCGCATCCAACAGGGGGATTGATGAAATCAGGGACCTCAGGGAGAGCATTAAGTATATGCCATCCTCGAGCAGGTACCGCATTTACGTGATAGATGAAGTTCACATGCTGACCCTCCCCGCCTTCAATGCCCTTCTAAAAACCCTCGAAGAACCCCCGAGCCATGCAAAATTCATATTTGCAACCACCGAATCCCACAAGGTGCCCATAACCATCCTCTCCCGGTGTCAGAGGTTCGATTTCAAAAGGATCCCTGCATCTCAGATTGTCCGCCATCTGGGGAGAATAGCAGAGGATGAAGGTGTCGAAATCAATACCTCGGGGCTGGCCGTCATCGCACGAGAGGCCGACGGGAGCATGCGGGATGCGGAAAGCCTCATGGATCAGGTAATTTCATTCAGCGGGCTGAAGGTGGAAGACAAAGATATCACGGATACCTTAGGCGTTATTGACAGGGATATTGTCTTTGAGTCGTCGGCCGCCATCATTGAAGGCGCTGCTGATAGGTGTCTGGCGGTTGTTGAAAAGATTTACAACTACGGTTATGACATCAGAGAGTTCTATCGTGCCCTCATGCAGCAATTCAGGAATCTTTTGATCAGCCTGATAGCGCCTCAGAGTCACCTGCTGGATGTCAGCGAGAGCGACAAGGGCGAGATCGCCAGACAGGCCGGAATGGCCGGAGAGGAAAAACTACATCTCCTGCTGAATTTTCTGATCAACCGGGAAGAGGATCTGAGGTTCACGTCTCATCCCCGTCTGATTTTGGAAACAACCATGGTCAAACTGTGCACCCTCGGAGATTTTCTTTCCTTCGACGCCCTCTTGCAGAAACTGACATCGTTGGAAAAGAGATTGATCGGTTCCGCAGGCGGAAAAGGCCAGACAGGTCCCGGCACACTTTCAGACCCTGGCCCAGGATGGGGCCAGGAGGACCCCACGCGCGACGTAAAGGAAACGTCTGCGGATACGCTCAAGTATAAACGCTGGGATGACTTCTTAGCCTTTCTGTCAACGAAAAGCAAGGCGGCATACAGCGTACTCAAGGACTGGAAAATTTTGGGATTTACCGGAGAAATATTAGAGATCGAGAGTGGAAATGAGTCCTTTTCGTCAAGATACTTTGACGACACGGAGAGGTATAACCAGCTAATGGATTATTGCCGGGAGTTTTTTCAAAAGGATATTCAAATAAAGATCCGCGTTAATCACAATGCCCCGGCCCGCGAAAAAAAAAGATCAAAGGGAGAGATCCTCAACCGTAAAGCCGTCAAGGATTCAAGTCTCCCCCAAACAGCTCAAGACGTCTTGAATCTGTTTCAAGGCCGGATTATGGAAGAGTCTTCGTCCGGACAGGACGGATAGAACAAGGAGGAAACATAGATGAAAGGGATGCCTAATATGGGCCAGCTCTTGAAGCAGGCCCAGCAATTTCAGTCTAAGATGGAGCAGCTTCAGGAAGAACTAAACGGTAGGACCGTGGAGGCTTCAGCAGGGGGCGGAATGGTCACGGCGGTGGCCACTGGCAAACAGGAGCTGATTTCCATCAGTATCGATCCGGAGGTCATCGACCCGGGCGACGTGGAGATGCTGCAGGACCTCATTATGGCGGCAGTCAATGACGCGCTAAACAAGGCAAAAGCCATGACAAACGAGGAAATGGGAAAACTGACCAAGGGAATGAACATACCCGGAATTTCGGGCCTTATGTAACCTGATGATTTGGAAATTGATAGTCCGGGCCAGAGCCGGCGAGAAACCATGGGAATATATCCTCCATCTTTAGAAAACCTGATTGAGCAATTCTCAAGACTCCCTGGAATCGGGCAGAGGTCTGCGACCCGGGTTGCACTCCATGTGTTGAGAAGCAACCAGAATCTGGCAGAAGGGTTGGCCAGGAGCCTGTTGGAAGTCAAAGAGAAAATCCGGTTCTGCTCCGTCTGTTTCAATCTGACGGATGATGATCCCTGCCCTATATGCAGAGATGAAAACCGTGCCAATGGATCTATCTGTGTTGTTGAAGGACCGGGAGACCAGCTCGCATTGGAGGAGTCCGGGGGCTTCAGGGGCAGATACCACGTTCTCCACGGCGCCCTTTCTCCACTGGACGGGATCGGCCCGGAAGATCTGAAAATAAGCAAGCTGCTGACCCGTCTCGAACAGGAGAGAATCGAAGAGGTCATCCTTGCCACCAATCCCACCACAGCCGGACAGGCCACGGCTGCTTTTCTGGCCAGGATCTTGCTGGAAAATTATACCCGCATTAAGATCACCCGTATCGCGTTAGGCATTCCGATGGGCGGAGACCTGAAATACATGGACCGCATGACGCTTGAACATTCGCTCAGGAACCGTATGCCTGTTACCCCATGATCCCTGAAACTGTTCTCAAAAAGATATCCGATATTGTCGGGGCCAAGCACTTGAAAACCGCTGAGGAGAACTTAGCGGAATACGGAACCGATGCCTCCAAATTAGAATTTATGCCAGAGGCGGTTGCCTTTCCCGCCAGCAGCGAAGAGATCTCCCGTATCCTGAGCCTGGCAACGGAAACCGGGCTTCCTGTCATCCCGAGGGGGGCGGGGAGCGGCATGAGTGGTGGTGCTCTCCCTGTGAAAGGCGGCCTCGTGATCGCGATGAACCGCTTTGACAGGATTTTCGCAATTGATCAGGATAATCTCATCGCAAAGGTGGAACCCGGGGTCATTACGGCCCATCTCCAGGAAGCGGTTGAAAAGGTCGGGCTCTTTTATCCCCCGGATCCCGCCAGTATAAAGATCTCCACAATCGGCGGGAACGTGGCAGAATGTGCGGGAGGCCTGAGGGCGGTAAAATATGGTGTGACCAGGGACTATGTTTTAGGCCTGAAAGTGGTGCTTCCCACAGGGGAAATCATAAACACGGGGGTTGAGACCATGAAGGGGGTGGCAGGCTATGATCTGACCCGTCTTATTATCGGATCCGAAGGCACATTGGCCGTCATCACTTCTATCACCCTGCGTCTAATACCGCTACCTGCTGCCAAGAGGACCATGATCGCGTTTTTCCCGGATGTCTCATCTGCCGTTCAAACAGTCTCTGACATCATCCGAAACAGGATTGTTCCGACTATCCTGGAATTCTTGGACAGTCTGTGTATTGACTGTGTGAGAGAAGATATGGATCTGGCTGTGCCTGAGGGGGCCGGGGCCATGCTGCTGATTGAGGTAGACGGGGATGAAGGGCTTGTAGAACGGGATGCGAAGACAATCGGGGAGGTGTGCAGCCGGGGTGGCGCCGTCCGGTTCGAGGCCGCCTCCGGGAGCGAATCGGCGAACAGACTATGGGAGGCCCGGAGAAACGTCTCACCCGCTCTCTTCAAATTGAGACCCCACAAAATAAACGAAGATGTCGTTGTTCCCAGGAGTAAGATGGCCGAGTTGGTGGCTTTCTTGGATGAACTGGCTCGAAGATACGGGCTCCCCATCCCAGCTTTTGGTCATGCGGGAGATGGGAACATCCACGTCAACATCATGCTTGACAGGGGAGATCCGGGGCAATTGAATGATGCCCAGACTGTGGTGAAAGAGCTATTCAAAAAAGTGATCGAAATGGGGGGGACCATTACCGGGGAGCACGGCATTGGGGTTACCAAGGCCCCTTATCTTGAGATGGAGATATCCCGGGCAGGCCTTGACCTCATGTCCCGGATAAAGCAGGCCTTTGATCCGAAGGGAATTCTCAATCCTGGTAAGATCTTTTCTCAAACAATCTGATCCAGGCTCTGATAATTCAGGGTGTTATAAAATTTTTCCACGTCCACCAAATGTAATTTGTCCAAGACCTTTTTGAGTGGCGTTGAAGTAATTTCGCCCTGGGTCAGGCTGACCATGCGGCCAAAATCTTCACCTACAATCATATCCACAGCCGCAACCCCGAATTTACGGCCCATGCGGCGGTCATAGGCAGTGGGCGTGCCACCTCTCTGGAGATGCCTGAGTGCAACATACCTTGCCTCCATGTTGGTATTTTTCTGTATCTCCTCTGCGATGAACCCACCGATTCCGCCTAGGTAGTAATGTCCGAATCCATCCCTGCCCCGCCTTTCATAAATCGGCTCCATACCCCTCAACTTTGCCCCTTCGGAAACCAGAACAATGCTGTAGCGTTCGCCCCCCTTCCTTCTCATGGACAGAAGCTCGATTACGCGCTCTATAACAAAATCGTGCTCAGGGATGAGGATGATGTCCACGCCCGATGCCTCGCCCCCTTCGAGGGCCAGCCAACCCGCGCTTCTTCCCATACACTCCACTACAAATATCCGGCTGTGGGAGCCAGCCGTGATCCGCAGTCTATCAATGTCCTCAGTAATGATGTTGACGGCTGAATCAAACCCGAGGGTGTAATCTGTCCCGCCCAAATCCTTGTCAATGGTCTTGGGAATCGCTACTACCTTTAGACCCTTCTTGTAGAGTTTGTATGCCACCGTAAGGCTGTTGACCCCTCCGATAACCACCAGGGCATCCAGGCCCAATTTGTTGCAGTTTTCGAGAATCAGATCTGATTTGTCATCCCTGGGATCAAAAGGGTTCATGCGGCTTGTCCCAAGACGGGTTCCCCCGTATCTGTCCCATGTACGAACGATCTCCTTGTTGAGAGGCATGGTCCAACGATTGAGACTCGCCTTCTTGTCCGGTTTGACCTCCATCAGCCCTTTCCAGCCGTCTATAATGCCAATCACCTTGAACATGATTCCGCGTACAGGGACCAGATCTTTGTCAAGGGCCGAGTATACGAGCCAATGAATGACGCTGTTGATTCCGGCGCAATCACCGCCTGCCGACAAAACTCCCACTTTTGCTTTCATCTGTAGCCTCCAGGGGGGATAATGAATTATGCATCAAATTTTGCCATCAGCTCAGCGGAAACTTCCTTTACCCCCGGTCTTCCGTCTAATTCGATAATCTCGGGGATCCCACCGTTTCTCGCCGAAAGCTCCTTGAAATAAATCATCCCGGCCATGGTGCCGGTCTTCGTGTCATAATAGATATTGTGACGCTGATCAATGGCATCTTCATCCTGATCATCGGATCGAGTCTTGAGATCAGCCCCGCAGATCCTGCATTTGTCCCCATCCGGCTTGATGGCGTCAATATTTATATTGTTGGGATGGTTGTTGTCATTGACGCACAGCCGGCGGCCCATAATACGTCCCTTTGCGATCTTCCTGTCTAAAAGCATGTCGATCACGATATCTAAGATGATACCTTCCTTCTTGAGGGCCTTGTCCAACTCCTCGGCCTGTGTGAGATTCCTGGGAAAACCGTCCAGCAGCCAGCCGTCTTTGCAGTCATCTTTCTTCAGGCGGTCCAAGATCATCGGTATTGTGATGCTGTCAGGGACCAGTTCCCCTCTGTCGATATAGCCTTTTGCTTCTTTACCGAGGTCTGTTCCCCGAGAAATATTGTCCCTGAAAATGACGCCTGTTTCAATGTGAGGAATACCATATTTGCCTTTTACGATTGCACCTTGCGTTCCCTTGCCACTCCCATTCGGACCGAAAAACAGTATCTTCATCTTCACCTCTCCTTTCTCTGATTTTTTCCTGAAACTATTTCAAAACTGTGACCGTGTCAAGGTATCCGGGAGGGCGCCGCTTGTGCAAAGTTATTCTTGCGCAAGCCCTAAGAAAGCGGGCATAAGATCATGTCCCTTCTTAAAACCGAGCCCCGACCTTTTTGCAAATTCCTCAGTAAACCGTACGCTCCCGACCGCTGCAGCAAGCTCCTCCCGGGTTGCCCATGCAAACGGAGCGGGATCGCTGGCGTGCGTCTTTCTGCAGATCGGGGTGAAATGATCACTGGCGACCATTATCCGGTAATCATGGAACTGCTCCAGACCGTTAAGGACAGTTCCCACCACCTTCTTGTCAAAGGCCTCAATCGCCTGGATCTTTTCCCTTATATTTCCGCTGTGACTCGCTTCGTCAGGGGCCTCCACATGGACAAACATGAAATCAAAGTCATTCAGCGCCTTTAACGCTTCTTCAGCCTTGCCCGTATAATTGGTATCCAAATAGCCGGTTGCGCCTTCCACGTGTATCGGTTTCAGACCCGCATAGACGCCGATCCCTTTCAACAGGTCCACAGCCGAAATAACCCCGCCCCGAATGCCAAACCTGTCGCTGAACAGGGGGATTTTCAGCGCCCTTCCCTGGCCCCACAGCCACACGGAGTTGGCCTCCTTCAATCCCTGTTTTCTCCGCGCCATGTTTATGGGATGGTTTTCTAAGCAGCTCCAGGAACGACGGATGAGGCCCACAACCGGGTTCGTTCCCGAATGATTCAGGTAAGATACCATGTTCTGGTCCAGGACGTCATGCGGGGGGATGGTTTCGGCCTTCTCAGGCCCATCCTTCCACACCAAAATATGCCGGTAGGCGATGCCGGAATGAATACTCACCCCAGGAATAGTCAACTCCCTTTTCAGGGTTTCTGTAATTGCTTTTCCCTCTTTAGCGGAAATGTCCCCCGAGCTGTGGCTGAGCATGACGATTTCCTCTTCTGATCTCCGGTCAAGGGTGACCAGGTTCATCCGAAAGGCAACCTCTTTTTTTCCTAAGTCGATCCCCATGCTGGCCGCCTCAAACGGTGCCCGTCCTGTATTGTAGACAGAAGGGTCGTAGCCCAGTAGAGAGAGATTGGCCACATCGCTCCCAGGGTCCATACCCTCAGGAATCGTATTTACGAGCCCGATCCGGCAGGCAGCAATTCGATCCATATTCGGCGTACGGGCGACCTCGAGCGGGGTTTTTCCCCCTAATTCTCCAAGAGGGTAGTCGGCCATCCCGTCTCCCACCAGAAGGATACACTTTTTCGCGGTCTGATGTTTTGTCGTCATTGTCGGCTACCTTCCACACGGATCAAGACGGTTTTGTCAGCCACCACGTCCAGTTCATCAATTAGTGATATTGCCTTCTGTGCAGCACTCTCCCGGGCCTCATGGGTGAGCATGACTATCGGCACGGGGCCTCCGCTCTTTCTCCCCTTCTGAATCACGGAAGATATGCTGATCTTGTGGTCGGCCAGGATGCCGGCTATCTTTGAGAGTACTCCCGGCGTATCCAGGGCCGAAAACCTGAAATAGTAAGGCGTGACCAGGTCTTCAATGGGTTGTATCACGATCTCTTGGGCAGGAGAACGGACGTGGGCCAGGGGGGGGGGCATCCCCTTTGTCCCAGACCTGATCTGCCTTGCAATCCCTATTATGTCTGAGACCACGGCGCTTGCCGTAGGCCTTCTTCCTGCGCCTAAACCGTAATAGAGGTTAGGACCGACAAAATCCCCTTCAATGTAAATGGCATTGAATGCCTCATCAACGTTTGCCAGGATATGATCTTTTGGAATCATGGCTGCGTGCACGCGTGCCTCCAATCGATCTCCCAGGTCTTTGGCGATGGCCAATAATTTAATGCTGTACCCGAATTCTTCGGCAAATCGGATATCGTCCGGGGTCACTGCCCCAATCCCTTCCCTGAAAATATCTTTAAAGGAGACCGGACTCCCGAAGGCAATCGATATAATAATGGAAAGCTTATGCGCCGCATCGGTCCCGTCCACATCCAAGGTTGGGGGATCTTCTGCGTAGCCCAAGGTTACGGCTTCCTGCACCACCTTGCTGAAAGGAAGGCCCTCCTCGGTCATTTTCGTCAGTATATAGTTGGAAGTCCCGTTTAGGATACCGATGCAGGTGCGAATGCGATTGCCTGACAGCCCGTGCTTCAGTGCCCCGACGATCGGTATGCCACCACCCACACTCGCTTCGAAGGCAAGCGCTACCCCATGTCGTTCGGCTGCCCGGTATATCTCCGGGCCGTATTCTGCTAAAAGGGCCTTATTTGCCGTGACAACATGTTTCCCGTTTTCCATGGCCTTGAGGATGAACTCCTTTGCCTTTTCCAGACCGCCCATAAGCTCTACAACCACGTGGATCTTTGGATCATGGATCACCTCCATGGCATCAACGGTCAAGATCGCCTTGGGAGGCATTACCGGGATCCCCCGATCAGACTCAATATCGAGATCGGCTATTTTTGTTACGACAACTTCAGCCCCGACCCGGTTGGCAATAATCTCCCGGTTTGTTGTAAGGACCTCAAACGCCCCGGCCCCGACGGTCCCGAATCCAATAATCCCCACATTTATCTGTGACATGAACTGCTCTCCGATACCCTTCAAGTTGCCCAAAATCCGCGATCCAAAATCTGCAATCTAAAATCTAAGTATCACTTTAGTGTCTTGAAACAATTATTCGCTTGTTGCCCGCCTGCCATCGCCTCTGTTGGACGTGTTACCAATGGGAGGTGCCATACCTCCTGAAGAGTTGAACCAGCAATGCACGGCGAAAGGCATAGGCGGGCAGGCCTGGGACCATGAGGGTCTCTCTCCCAAAGGACGTAACAAAAACTCTCCGGAGCGTATAGAACGCCCCCTTGATGTTAAATACAGATTCCGGGCAGGCAGAGGCGGTGTCCGTTTAAATGAATACCTTTTTCTGGCCTCCGGCTCGTAGAGCCTATGGCTCGGAGAGGGCTGTCCAGTGACGAATTCTAAGGCCTCGCTGCCGTTCCTATGAAACGATCCC
>JACKQG010002375.1_pt1 | contig 24735 bp, 14 predicted proteins | sample 8237621 | NCBI WGS metagenome assembly JACKQG01 (sample SAMN15677084, study PRJNA649215) | marine metagenome | biome: marine; feature: Black Sea; material: saline water; isolation source: suspended particulate matter (SPM) from the Black Sea western gyre | collected 2013-06-09/2013-06-10 | depth... | reverse complement strand
ATAATAATAATATTCATACATATAATGTAAATAGTAATTTTCATAACCATAATATAGTAAATCTAAATTAGATAATTTCAATTTTGTCCATCTATTATATTGATTTTTAATCATTAAATATACATTATCAGATTCATTTCTATCATAAATTACCAAATTAACTTTATCTTCTTCTGTTGGAAATTCTACCATTTCATAAAATGATGTATCATTTGTATAGTATAAATCAGTATTACCATTATTACCAGTATGAATTCTAATTTGTGTAGTGTCGTTAGGATCTAATTCTATTATTACATCATAACTAAGTTCAGTATCAATATAAGAAACACTATTAAAATACCATAAAGTTTGTGAATCAAAGTCAAATCCATTATATACTTCATCTGTATCTAAAATGAAAAAATCATTAACAATTGATAATTTATGAATAGGATAATTTTTTATTTCCTCAAGTTGATTTTCAATATCTTCTATTCTTGGTTCTAATGAATTTTCACAAGAAAATAAAATGATACTTATAAAAAGTAATATAATATTTTTTAACACTTAATTATTCCTTTAATTTTTAATTATTGATGAATTTATTAAACTTTTTCATAACTGATATAACAATTTTTTAATTTATCTTCAAAACTATAATCAAGATGTGATTTACGATTTTTATTACGTTCTTCACGAATCTTACCTTTTTTCAGAATTGAAAATACGTGTGTGTTTTTGAGAGTTTTATTTCGACAAGATTTAATATTCATTTCATTTAATCTTTGTGAAATTTGTTTGTATGTAAGTTTTTGATTATCTCTTAAATCTGTACATAATTCGTACAAATACTTTTGATAATTCGAATAATGAGAGTGTTGTTTGTCTGTGTATAATTGTTGTGTTCTTACTTGATAATTGACATTTAGTGTGAGTTTATTCCACGAATTTTCAAACACTAACCACACTACTCCACTGTAACTGATTTAGCTAAGTTTCGAGGTTGATCTACATTACACCCTTTATTTTTCGCAATATTGTAAGCAAGAATTTGTAATGGTATGGTTGTTAAAATAGGTAAAATACATTGGTGTATTTCTGGTACTTTTATTACAAATTTAGAAATTTCATATAGTTCATCTCTATCGAATGAAGTAATAATAATTACTTTACCACCTCTAGAGGTCACTTCTTTAATATTTGATAATATTTTTTCATATCCTTTTTTAGTAACAATAAAAACTACTGGCATATTTTCATCTATCAATGCAATGGGTCCATGTTTCATTTCGGCGGCGGGGTAACCTTCTGCATGAATATATGAAATTTCTTTTAACTTTAATGCTCCCTCTAAAGCCACAGGGAATTGATATCCTCTTCCTAAATAAAGAAAGTTTTCTGCATCTATAAAATGTTTAGCAACTTCCTGTATTTCGTCAGTATTCGTTAAAATTTCATTTACCTTTTGAGGTAATAATTCAAGGTCATTAATTAAATGAGAAACTTCCTTAATATTTTGGTCTTTTACCTGTGCCATTAAAATAGCAATTAAATTAAGAACAGTCACTTGAGAAGTAAATGCTTTAGTAGAAGCCACACCAATTTCTGGCCCCGCATGAATATAAACTCCGCAATCCGTTTCTCTTGCAATTGAGCTTCCCACCGTGTTTACAATTCCAACTGTAAGTGCACCTAAGCTTTTAGCTTTTTTTATGGCTGCTAATGTGTCAGCTGTTTCTCCTGATTGACTAATTGCAAAAATTACTGTATCTGGTCCAACAACCGTTTCTCTATATCTAAATTCAGATGCATATTCTACATTTACCGGCATTCTAACAAGCTCTTCGATGACATAGCTACCAATGAGACCTGCATGCCAAGAAGTACCGCAAGCCGTAATGATAATTCGTTTTGTATTCAATATGTCGTGTAGATGGTCTTGTAATCCACCCAATTTAATTTTACCATCATTTTTTATAATTCGGCCACGCATAGATTCTGCAATTGATGTCGGTTGTTCATGTATTTCTTTTAACATGAAATGGTCATATCCACTTTTTTCAATTTGGTCTAATGAATATTTAATTTCATTAATCGTTTTTGAAACTTCAATATTTTCATCAATATTTTTAACCGCAAAATTATTTTTATCACATATTAGTATTTCACCATCATCAAGATAAATAATTTTTCTAGTATAATTAATTATGGGTGAGGTATCCGAAGCAATAATAAATTCATTTTCTCCCACACCTAATACAAGAGGACTTCCTTTTTTTGCAGCGACCATTTTATTTGGTTCATCGGAACAAAGTACAACAATACCATAGGCACCAATTACTTCCACTAATGCTGAACGAACAGCTTCTTCAAAACTAATATTTTCTTTATTATAAATATACCCAATTAATTGAACAAGAACCTCAGTATCTGTTTCCGATTTACATTCTATTCCATTTTTTGATAATAATTTCCGAATTGATAAATAATTTTCAATAATACCATTATGTACAAGTGTAAATTTTCCTGAATTATCTTTATGTGGGTGTGCATTTAAATTATTTGGAACACCATGTGTTGCCCATCGTGTATGCCCTATTCCCACTTGAGATTGAGGGAAATTTTCAAGTTGACATGCTTTGATTAAGTCAGCAACTTTTCCAGCAGTCTTAACCTGTTGAATACCATTGTCTTGAACCCCAATACCTGCAGAATCATATCCACGATATTCTAAACGAGTTAATCCATTAAATATAACTTCATTTGAATTTTTCTCACCTATATATCCAACAATTCCACACATAAATTTCTCCTAATTTTTATCTGTAAAAAACGTAATAAAAAATGATAATTTTTGCTTTAAATCTTTTCGATGAACAATATGGTCAATAAAACCTTTTTCCAACAAAAATTCAGATCGTTGAAAGCCTTCGGGCAAATCTTCACCAATTGTTTGCTTTATGACTCTTGCACCTGCAAATCCAATAAGTGCATTTGGTTCAGCCAGAATTATATCTCCAAGCATTGCAAAACTTGCAGTTGTTCCTCCTGTAGTTGGGTCAGTTAAAAGCGTAATATACAACCCCCCTTCATTTGCAAATTGTGCAAGTTTTGCACTGGTTTTTGCCATTTGCATCAAACTCAAGGCTCCTTCTTGCATTCGTGCACCTCCTGATGAAGTTATAATAATTAAAGATCTTTTTTCTTTTCGGGCAAGATTAATTGCTCTACTAATTCGCTCTCCCACAACTGAACCCATACTACCACCAATATAAGAAAAGTCCATAATACAAACCACTACAGGTAATTCATTTATTTCGCCTTTTATTGATTTTACCGCCTCAGTTAATCCCGTTTTTTCTTCAGAAGTTTTAATTTGTTCTTTATAACTTTTTGATGCATTAAACTCCAACGGGTCTAAAGGTTTTATATTTCCACCAATTTCTTCAATATGAGAATCACCAAAAAGTAATTGAATATAATGCTTACTTTTCATTCTAAAATGATGTGAGCAACTCGTGCAAACATGATTATTCTGTTCTAATTGTTTATGAAATAAAACAGCTCTGCATTTAGGGCATTTGATCCATGTTCCCTCTGCAATTTCTCTTTTATCATAGGTGATAATTTTTTCTGCTGATCGTCTAAACCATTCAGCCATTATTTATCTCCAAAGTATATAGAATTGCATGTTTACCTTTTGTATAATAATCTTTTCTTTTACCAACAGATTCAAAACCGTTCTTTTCATATAGACGAATTGCAGACTCATTATCGTGCATAACTTCTAAAAAAATTAAATTACCCTTTTTTGATTTTACAAATTCAATTACAGAATTTATTAATTTTAGCCCTAAACCTTTACCTTGGAATTGTTTTTTAATAGCAATATTATTCAAATGAAATTCATTTTCAATCATCCACCCAAAAATAAATCCAATTACTTTATTATTTTCACATAGAACCCAGCTTTTAGATACAGGTATTTTTTCTAATTCTTCTTCAAAATGTACTTCTGACCATGGTTGATCAAATAATTCTCGTTCAATTGTTAAAATTTCATTAAGATGACTACGATTTGCGATTTGAATTTCCGTAAGCTTACTTCCCTATGTTAAATTCTGAATAATATTCTGGAGAAATTTCATCTACATTTTGCTTTATTAATTTTTTCCAATTATGTTGAAAATAATAACCTATATAATTTACAGACGGATATATATATTCAGCATTATTAATTCGCCTTTTATTTTCGGGGAAATTTACACAAATAATAGGTTCATTATAGTTTTCCCTTAAAGCAACCTGTTTAATTTGAGATTTTTTATGCAGAGATATTTTTTTTTCATATACAACTCCAGCATGTGAATACACCAAAATAGTATAATTATCATTTCGATTTAAGTTAAAAATAATACTTTCAATTGTATTAATCGGAAATAATTGAATTTGTGCTCCAAATGCTAATCCCTTTGCAAGGCTCATTCCTATTCTTAATCCAGTATAAGAACCCGGTCCCGAAGAAATAGCAATTGAATCAATTTCATTAATTGTTAAATTACAATTTTCTAATGTTTGATTAATAAATTCAGGTAATTTTTCTGAATGAATACGATTACCAATTTCTTCATTAATAATTGGTAAATTATCATTTCGCCAAATCCCCACCCCACAAGCAGAACCAGAAGTTTCTATTGCTAATACGTTGCCAATCATGAAAGGGTGATTTCTCTCTTATTTTCTGAAATATGAGAAAAATTGATTTCAATTAATTCTTTAGGGAGTAATGGTTTTATTAATTCTGCCCATTCAATAAATACAATAGAATTACTTTCAAAATATTCATGAATCCCTAAACCAACCCATCTATTTAAATCACTCTCTCTATAGCAATCAATGTGAATTACTTTAGGAATTGAATCATATTCATTTACAAGCGTAAAGGTAGGTGAAGTAACCTCACCTTTAAATCCCAAACCTTTTAATACACCTTTCATAAATGTTGTCTTTCCTGACGCAAGTTCTCCATTTATGGAAATTATGTCTCCAATTTCAAGTTTAGAAGATAATGATTCGCCTAATTTTATTGTCTCTTCTGGCGAAAGAGTTATTGCACCTTTCCAATTTTCCCGCATTATTTTCCAACCAATGTTGTAACGGGAACAATTAATTCTTCCATTGAAATCCCGCCATGTTGGAAACTATTTTTTAATCGCTTAACAAATTTATTATAATTATTTGGGTAAACAAAAAAATGCTTATTTTTAGCAATGATATAATTATAAAATTGACTTTCTTGTGGTAATCCATATTTAGCAGGGTTATCCATTGTTAAACCACCTTTTTCTGGAGAATGGATATTTCGTCCATGTTTATATCTAATTCCCGCAGAAGTTTCTTTATCACCTTTTATCATTGTTGGTTTTTCAACTCGAATACTTCCATGATCACTTGTAATAATTACTTTATGATCCCAACTTGCTAATTCTTTTAGTATAGAAATTAACCACGAATTTTCAAACCATGAATGGACTGCATCTCGATAAGCAGACTCATCATGCAATAATTCACCAATTACTTTTGACTCTGATTTTGCATGCCCTAAAATATCAATATAATTTACAACTAAACCAATTACATCTATATTTCGATATTCAGCAAAATGACTTTCAAGATTCTTCCCATCATTTATTGTTACGGTTTTATAATATTTCATAGATTTATTTTGAAATCCATTTCGATTCAATAATTCTCGCAAAAAATAACTTTCAAATTGATTATGACTATTTTCATTTGACATCATTTCATCCCATTTTTTAGGAAATTGAGATTGAATTTCAATGGGCAACATCCCACTAAAAATTCCATTTCTTGCATAGGGAGTTGCACTCGGAAGTAGTGAAATTGCATAATCATGTTGAATATTGAAATATTCGGATATAAGGGGTAACATTACTTTAATATGATCCATTCGCATACAATCAATGACGATTAAACACACTTTTTCATTTTTAGATAATGCCGGTTTTAAATGATTTTTAAATACATTTGTAACTAATTTTTCAGTTTTCCCCTCTTTAATCCAATTACTATAATTTTTAATTATATATTGATTAAATGCTTCGTTTATTTCTGAAAACTGATCATCAAAAATTTGTTTTAGTCCACTTTGATCGTGCCTATCAAACCTCAATGACCATGTAACTAATTTATCATAAACTTCATACCATTGATCTAAAGTATTAATATCTTGAATTGACTCATTAATTTTTTGAAACTCAACTATATACTCTCTTGAAGTATAATCACTTTGAATTTGTCTAAATTGAAGAACACTTTTACACGCACTTAATATTTGGCTGGGATTCACTGGTTTTGTTAAAAAATTATCAATATTTCCTGCAATTGCCTCTTCCATTAACCATTCTTCTTCATTTTTAGTAATCATGATTATTGGAAGATCAAAATTCATTTCTCTTAATTTTTTAATTGTTGTTAAACCATCAATTCCAGTCATCATCTCATCAATTAATAGTAGATCAAAATTACTGTTTTTTATTGATTCAATTGCATCTTCACCTGAATTAACAGTTACCACTTCAAAACCTCTTTTTTCTAGAAACATTTTATGAGGTTGTAAAAATTCAAGCTCATCATCAGCCCAAATTATTCGTTTTTGATTTATAGACATTATATCAATTTCCTATTTAATTGGCTTTGTATAACCAATTTAAATAATTTTTGTTCCGAGGAGACTATTTCTTTGTCATTGTATAAACGCCGTCCCACTCTTCACCATCAATAACAGGAGGGTTTTCTTTATATTCTTCACACCGACTAATTAATTTTTTGCTTGGATTTGTTGGTCGACCGGGATAATTATCTTCGTGTTTTTCAGATTCTTTAAAAGTTTCTATTGCTTCATCCCATTTCATTTCTTGATATAATTCGAAGCCTTTGTTAAATGTTTCAATCATTTGAATTGATTCTGAGGATAAATTACCTTTAAAGTCTAAAATTTCAACTGTAGTTGTTGCCATACTTTTACCCATATATCTAGTTTTATCAACAATTCTCCATTCAAAACTATCTTTACCTGCTACTTCTAAAGTCTCAATAGTTGTTGCGGTATAAATACCATACTGTTTGGCACCTTCTTCCAAGCGAGCAGCCGTATTTACAGTATCACCCATCATTGTATAGTTCATACGATTTTCAGCTCCCATATTACCGCATACAAGGTCACCATGATTAACACCAATACGAGTACGCATTTGCTTTACCACTTCTGGCCATTTATCACCTTCAGATTGCCATTTTTTACGCAACATCTCACATCCATTTTGCATTTCCACGGCTACTTTCAACCCTCTAAGAGCATTATCAGGTTGATCCATTGGGGCACCAAAAAATGCAATAATTGCATCGCCTTCGTATTTATCTAATGTACCTCCACCATTTAATAAAATATCAGTCATTACAGTTAAATATTCATTTAATAACATAACTAATTCAGACGCAGTTAATTTTTCGGAAAAAGTAGAAAATGATTGAATATCTGTAAAATAGGCAGTTCGCATACCATTGTCTCCGCCTAATGCAGGTGCTTGCTTATTATCAAACATATCATCAATAAGCTCAGGAGAAATATAGTTTCCAAAAGCAGATTTCAAAAACGCTTTATCTTTGCCTTCTGAAATTAATTTATAGCCAACATTTATGCCATATGTTAAAAATATTGTAGCCATCGGAAAGACAACAGGAATTAATGCAGGATTAGCTATTGGAATTTGAGAATTACTTAATCCCGGAATTGAACGAAATAACCAAAAATAATCTCCGGAAAACCCACCCATTGAATAGCTTAACCATACAATAATTTCTAATAAAATCATTAATGCACCATATTTGGGATCTAATTTAAAGATAACAAAAAAGGTGAAAAAACTAATTCCAAGTATAATTAAAATATGATTCCATCGAGATTGGTCATTAAATTGTAATGAACCTGTAACCACTTTAATATAGGAACCATCTAAAATTTGTTGAATCGCATTTGAATGCATTTCCATTCCAGGTGTTCTAGACTGATGACCTTTATAACTAAAGAATGGGGTTTCTTTTGTATCATGAAATACCTCTGTAGATGCACCAATCATCACGATTTTATCTTTAAAAGGACTCTCCATTATTTCATAATCGGGGTCCATTTCTACCATCATTTGATTAAATGAACTCGTTGGATCGAAATTGGACATCCAATCGGCATCATCTTCTCCAATATCATAATCTTCATCATCCATTACATTTGCTAAAGGATATCTATTAAATGTATTGTAGGGCTTCCCAAATGGATTTGCTGATGAGGTTGGTCCATAATAATTTATAAAAAATAATGGAGTTTTACCCAATGTTTTAATACTTAATGGTCCATAATTATATGTTCCTATATTTAAATCAAAAAAGGGTAAAGTCTCTTCAGGAATGTCTAAATATGCAGAAACTGCATTCACAGCAAGTGTATGATAAAATGTTGAATCATTTTCCATATTATTAAGAACTAAAAAAACAGGGTATTCTCTAGAGACACCATCAATATCTGAATCAATTGAATTCACAAGCCCTTCATACGGGTCTGAATTCATAATTCTGGAAGATGGGTGACTAATATATTGCGGTGGTACTCGAGTTGGTTCATTTACTAACTTAGAGCCAAATACAACCTTTGTCCCTTTAGATTTTGCATATAATACTGCTTCTGCTAATTGGTCATCACCATGTTCAAGGTTTTCAGCGGTACCATCAATTAATGCTTTATCTACATCAAACCCTGTTACATTTTTATATTGCCTCAACACACCTAAAGCGGATTCTGATTGAGAATCAGGTGCGTCAAATTCAAAGTCAAAAACAATTACTTTTGCACCTGTGTTTGTTAAATTTCTAATTATCTTTCCCCAAACTCGCCCTCTATGATATGGCCATGGCTCATTTGCAGATAAAATACGATAGGATTCGTCATCTAAATCAAGAAGAACAACTTTAATTCCAACATCATATACACCATTACCTCTGTCAGTTAATTCTTCACCATCATCCCATTTACCATTTTTTTCATCTGTAAATTCTTCACCTAAATCATATTGGCCATTTTTGACATCTTCAAAAGGCTCACCTATCGTGTATGAAGCATCACCATTTAAATCCCAAAAATAGGGGTAAGAAGTATATTTTCCATCACCATCTTGATCTTCAAAAGGTTCACCTTCTGTCCAAAAATTATCTGCATTCGTATCTTCAAATGGATCCTGATGTTTCTCTTCTTGAATAGGGGTTAACCCACCAAGACTATTTTGAAGTAATGATTGATTTTCTGGATCATAATAATACCCCATTATTTCATCCATGACTCCATTACCATTTGTATCTATAAATAAAGGTTCACTTCTATCCCAAATCCCATTGCTATTTTCATCTACAAACTTCTCACCTTCATCCCATACCCCATTTGGAACATCTATAAACTCTTCATTTTCATCCCAAATCCCATTTGGAACATCTACAAAATCTTCGCCATCATCCCAAGTTTCATTTCCAGTATCGACAAACGGTTCACCTATATTATATACACCATTTGAATCTAAATCTGTAAATTGTTCTGGTTCTTTAGGAATTGGTGCAACTGCCATAACCCCTGACTTTGGTCCACGCATTTTCATACGCAAGTCATAAGCAGAGAACTCAAAACTATCAAATAAACCTGAAAAATGAAGTATTAATGTAAAAAATGACGAGGCAAGAGTAAGCCCAATTCCAATAATGAGAGATTCGTGTTTTGTAAAAAATTCTTTAATTAGAAACGATACCCTAAGTTAAATATTATCATTGAATTGTTTGAAGAATTTCCACCGACATTTTTAAATCTTAATTCATAATTAGTCCTTAACACTAATTGATCAAGAATTTCATATTCAAAAGCTAATTTATAACTAATTTGAGTAAATGCACTCGATCCTGAACCTTTTGTATAATTAAACCCATTTATAATATATTTAATATCTCTATTATGTTTATAAATTGCAGAGAAATCTAATAATAATACTTTTTGCTCTTGAAATGTTTCGCCTTCACCCAGTGTATAATGATTAGAATTTAAAAAAGTTGTTGTTTCCCACTTCGGTAATAATTTCGATTTAATATTTAAACTATATGTTTTATTTTGAGATGACTGAGATACATAATCAGGATTTAGCTTTAAATGTGTAGAAGCTAAATAGTCTCTTTTATTTGATTCATAAATATTAAAAGTTAAGTTATGGGATCCAAATACATTCAATTGACTCGTAACTAAAACATTTAATTTTCTACTTTCCGTATGTTCACCATCCCAATTAATCACTGTATCAGGAGCTTCTGCAACAAGTAATAAAATTTCAGGGTCAACCTCTGTAATTCCATTTGACCTTTTTTGCATACCTACACCAAAGCTAAATGTCGGTAAACCAATTCCAGGATATAAATTTATATTAATATCATGTTTGTTAGATTCCATTAAATTTTCAACGGTAGGATCAATTCCATCAATTGAATTTTTCCATTTATAATTTAAATAAAGTCTATTTTGAAATAATCCAATTCGATCTGAAATTTGAGTTTCACGAATATTTTTTTGGATAAATGGATTCACCAATGACATAAACTGAGGTCCAACCTGACGGAAAGCATAATTTATTGAATGCCCTGCATAAAATAATCTCAAATTTAAATGGTATAAAAGAGATGGCATTGTCATTATTTCATTTAATCCAATTTCTCCTCGAGAAACATCAATTGGAATAATAGGTATTTGGTTAAAATTCATATGGAAATATTTAGAAAAACGTTCTGGGTCAAAATCAATATTATTTAAATCCATACCAGATGAAATAATATTATTATTATCATAAATTCGACCTATATATCCATCAACGGTATCATCAAAAAGTGTATCTAAATCATTTTTCGTAATTACAGGATCCCAAATATTTTGATTATACATACTAAATGCAAATCCTGCATTTACATTTATTTTTTGCCGATCGAGTGAAAACTTAAGATTACTTCCTAAAACTAAATTATCTTGAGGAGTAACGCCACCCCAGTCTTTATCCAGCAATTCATAAGTAAATGCTAAATCATCTCTAAATATTTGATTATCATTTTGAAAGAAATCAGAGAATGTAAATTCATAAAATTGAAGCGTATCATATTGGCTTAATGTATATGATAACCCATCTAATGAATCAATACCAGAAATTGACTCATACAATATTTCTTGAGAAACATTATAATTAAAACTAGAATCTGGATTAAAAAACTGTTCCATAAAGTCATATGAATATTCTTCGGAAATTGTAATCGTATCTCCATTAAAGTAATAATCATCTTCAACTAGATTTGATTGCCATGATTTATTTAACCAAATATTCGCATCACCCACATAATTATTAATAGATGATTCATTATCTTTTACTTTTATATAGTTAACATTCCATTCAAACTTATTTTCTTTACCAAATTTTAAATTTAATGCTTGAACATCTTGTTGGAATTCATAATTACTTCTATTAAATACAAAATGAATAGAATCTGTTAAATGAAAATTGTTATTATCAGGGTTAAATTGAACTTCACTTATATAATCTGTAATTGAAAATAAAGTAGTATCTGCAGGGTTAAACAAAGTATCATTAATTTGCTCTTCACCTTTAATAGTACGAAGTAATGATTTGTCTAAATCGATATACATTGCATCATATTGTGGGTCACCTTGAAGCGGTCTTAAAACCTGTCCCTTTGAATAACTTAAATCAAAATATTTAGTATTTAATGCAAGGTCTAATCCTCTTATCCTATATCCGTTAAAAGCATATTCATTAATATTTGGGTTTACATCACCTAATTTTATATTTAAATATGGAGAACTAAAATGAGCTGTATATCTATTTCTGGATTGTTCAAATGGATCCTCTAAAGAAGTCATTTTTGATTTTATTTTTAAATTAGCGTAATCCCAAACACCCTTCCATTCAAAATTATAATTATTGATATCAAAGCTTTGTTGATCTATATCTGCTTGGGTTCTATCGGCTGAGAATCGTCCAGATTGTTTAAAATCACCCTTAACAATTGGAATCTCGCCAAGTACTACTATAAACTTCCAGGAGACAGGTTCGTATGAAATACCAGTCCTATTAGTTAAAAATATCTTTACTAAATAAGTCCCTGCATTTAAATTTCCAGGTATAATTGATACAACATCACTTTGAACTGATAATAAATTAGAAACATCTCTGGCATTTATTTCTGCACGGATAGATTGAAAATCAACATCCTCAACTCCCATTAATGAAATAGCTATCATCACATCATCAACTTGAATATAATCATTTGGTTCAGGAAATAAAATTAATGCTCCTGAATCATCACCTGTAATAACATTACTTTTCTGGCTACTTGATTTAGAAGAATTACTTTGACTATTGGAAGGTTTTTTTGAAATATAATTATAATCTAATCGTGTTCTCATTGGATTATCATCGGGAGAATATAAAGGATAACTGATAATACCACCTTGATTTAATTCTGCGACGATGTAATACTCAATTAGATTACCATCTAAAAAATTAGAAGGGATTGTACCTGTCCATAGTTCACCATACAGATGAACCATTTCTATATGAATAAAATCAAATTGATTAAATGTTCTAAAAAATATATATGCTTCATCAACGCCCAAACCACCTTCATCAATAATTGCTTCTATTGAAAGGTCATTTCCTGCTCGTGCTGTATGCACAGGTTGATGATAAATTATTTGTCCGAAATTAACGGATAATAGGAAAGTTAAAAATACCCAAATTCTCATAGGGGCAAATTTATGAATATTTTATTATTCGATTACTATTCTACTGTTTTAATTATTAAATCTTTTTGATTACCTGAACTATCTTCAAATTTTATACGAATTTCTTTAGAACCACTAGATCCTGAACCTGCTCCACCACCTTCGCTTTGCTCGTCAGCAGGAAGCTCACCTGCTCTCGTTGCTCTTAATTCCAATGATCCATCAGGGCGAGAAATAGCTGTTTTACTTTTTGTTACTCTGGTAATTCGATTTGATTTTTTATTTCGAACTTCAACTAAACCGCTTAAACCAAAAAATTGGTCACCACCTTCTTCACCTTTAGAAACTACCCAAAATTCTGTACCTTTTACAGAAGCAACAGATGTAGGAGTTACAATTGTAAAGGCTCCACTTTTCTGTGAATTAATGCTAGCTTTAAATAGGCCATTATTCATTGAAATTTCTTTTTGTATTTGACCTTTATCAATATTTCCTCTAAGATACATTTCAGAGTTTTTTTGAACTTTAATTTGACTTTTATCATCTAAAAATACAAAAATAGCTAAACCATCTGGACCTGTCTTAATTAAATCATTTGGAAATAACTTTGTCCCCAATTTTAGTTTTTTATCGCCATCAACAGATTGATTTTTTTTATATAGAGCATTACCTTTAGATTTTGTAACTAAAGCAATACTCTTATTTTCTACCGCAAAACTAAATGTAAATAATAAAATTAATAATTTATACATTTATTCAACCTCAACTTCTTTTACTTTTAATAATCCTTGTTGTATCTGTGAAGCAATTTGATTAAGCTGATTTGCTGGAATTTCTTCACCATTCACCCAAATACTACCACCTGAAATTTTATACCCTTTCAATTCACCATCTCTACCAAATAATTCATTATATTTATTTTCACCAATTAAAGTAATAATCATTTCTAAAGCACCACCATTTCCTACCCCAGGTGATTCTACTTTAAACAAATAAATATTACTCAAGGAATTTTCGGCACCAATTGATGATTGATATACTCTTTGAATTTGCCAAGCATAATATTTACCAGGTTGTAAATCGATTACACCTGATGTTGGATATTGAAAAGAATTAATATTCCCAATTTCATAAAAATCATCTGATTGCGAAAGTGGAATACTAGAAACATCATCTAATGCCTCTGATAACGAACTATGTTGTTCTGGTGAAAATTCACACACTCTAATTCCATAATTACAATCAGGACAATAATCAGTTACCCATTGAAATACTGGATAGGTAGAAAATATTTTAGTTTCAGTAGTATCTGCTAAGCTTCCGCCTGGTGTAACTAATTCTAAGAAAATAGGTGAGTAAACTTCTATAGATCTTTCAATACTATCAATAATTCGCGTATCATTTTCTTTATATAAATCTACTTTAAAAGAATAATTACCATCTGGTAATTTACCAGTTTGCATAATTGTAGATAACATATTATCCATTACACTTTGACTAGGATAGGAATCAATTTGTGGAATAACTCTAAAACCACTAATTGCATCAGTATAGATTGAAAAATCTGAATTATGAACAATTACATCTCTATCAACTCCTATAATTTTAAGCGTACCCTTAAAAATATCAGTTTGAGAATGAAAACCCATTGATGGAGAATATATTGAAATGGTATAATCCAATAATAAATTTTTTAATGTTGGGGGATCAATTTGGTCATAATCTCTCACAATGCGATAACGAAAAAAATCAATATTAGATTCGCCTGTATTAAAATCAAAACTTGATACATAAAAAGATACAATTCGATCCTCGTTAAAAGATTCCTCACTAATGCAAAAATCTTCATGACCACTTGTATTACAGTCAGCATACAAAAAACCAAAAATAAATATAAATATTATTGATTTAAAATAATTTTTTATTAAAAAACTCATGATTTCCTTTAAAAAAAATGAATAAAGATACTAGGTATAAACTATTATTATTTTGATTGTTAAACAAGGTATTTGGTCACAAATAATATATATATTTTATTTATCCCAAAGTTCTTTGAATGTATTTACAGATAATATTTCTTGAAAAGAAATATCAGAATGGATTTCCATTTCATTAAAGAAAAATTGTTCCCATTTGTTAAATTCTCTTTTTGCAGTTGATCTTTTCCGCTGAAGTAGCCAGGCTTTTATTTGCCAAAAAATCCCACATTCTTCAAGTGGATCTATTCTTCTAACTTTTGAAGCATAATAATGAATCATTTCAATAGAATTAATGTTTTGGTAATATTCACATAAACAGTCCAACATAAAGTAAAAATATCTGTCAATATCTTGTCTTAAATTTTGAGACCATAATTCATCCATACCTTGTAAATATTTTCCGTTATAGAGTTGAATGACTTGTTCAAATTCAAGAATGGCTTTAAACTTCTTACCATTTAGCAACCAATTTCGACCCGTTTTATAACCATTAATAAAAATTTCTGCATCCAAATAAATTAACCCATTATTAGATAAACCGTAAGAATTATTACCTTTTATTTCTATAAACGGTTTTTTTAATTTAATATTAAATAAATGTCTTAATAAATATAAGGTTTGTCTTAGCCTTTTATCCAATAATTTAGGCTCCTCATTCCGCCATAAATCTTCAATAATTGTCAATTTTGGAATATATTGTTGATTTTGTAATTTTTTTGTCAATAAATAAGATAGTAATCTGCGGGATTGTAAAATCCAATTATGTGGTATTGGACTTTGACCATTTAAATCGACACTCAAATCACCCATTGTATTAATATTTATCTGAGCTACCGGTGTTTGGGTTAATATTCGTTTAATACCATTTTTTTTCAACTTATTATTCAAATAAATTCCTAATGGAGATTTAGGATTATTATCAATTCCTTCTACATATTTATTCAATTCAATAATTAAGTCATCTATATCTAATTTTGATATAATATCTTTAAAAGAACAATATTTTTGAAATTGAATATTTTCTAAAAATAAATTTAAATAGGTTATTATTTTTGTTCCAGAATATCTTTCAAATGGTTTATAAATATTATTTTTTCCTCCAAGTAATAAAATTAAATGTACTATCAAATGTTTATTATTAAGTTCACCTGGTAAAATAATTATTGTAGGTAATGAGGAAATTAATTGAAATATTCGATGAAAATTATTTTGTTCAGAAAAAAGTAAAATTCCACAAAATATATTTTCAATTGCTATTTTATTATTTGAATTTAATTTATTAAAATGATTTAATCCTGTGAAAAAATAGGTTGTAGCTAAACTATCATTATTTTTTTCCAAACATTCATCAATCAACAATTTATATTTATTATTAGGTGAATTATTAATATAATGAAATTCAGCTTCTATTTCAATATTATATGATGACTCTTTTCTCCTTTTCTTTATTTCTTTAATCCATTTTTTTAATTCATTATTAGAATTCATTATTTTAGAAAAACAGTAATAAACTTTAAATGCATTAAATACACCATGATGTCCTAAAGCAGGATTTGAATAAACTTGTTCATCAGCTTTTAAATAAAAATCTAACGCTTTTTTATAAGTAGATTTTTTTTGATAATAATAACTATCTCCTAAATAACCATATCCTTGTCCCGAATAAAAATTCATATTCATTTTTTCAGCAATTGAAATCCCTTTTAAAATTGTTTTTCTTCCAATTACCCTCTTTCCTGATAATACTTGGGCATTTCCTAAAATAATATAAAACATTGAATATGTCTGTTGAGTTTGATTTTTTTCAAATATATTTTTATAACTTAGAAGTTCTAATTCAGCTCTATTCCATTTACCTAATTTTATCAATGTTTCTGCCAAATTTAATATTGGTGTTTGAATACTAATATTTTTATCCATTCTGGAAAATTCTTTCACAGAATCCTCCAACCAACTCAATTCTTCTTTCGGTTTACCACAATGTATTAATGCTTGTCCAGTACTCCCTTTTGCCCATGTTATATAATGAGGATGTCCATACTTTTGTGCATATTTACGAGAAAGAGCAACATGTTCTAAAGATTTTTTCATATTACCGCTAACTAAATACATAAAAAATAAATTTGAATGAATTGTACCACAGGTATGATAACATTTTTCCTTCTCACCTATTATTAATGCTTTTTTTGCTAATAGTTTTACATCATCCCATTTATTTGCAATAATTAATTGATCAATTTTTATAGAAAAATATCGTGCTAAATTTATTCGTATCGTCTTATTTGGTTTCATTTTTTCAAAAAATTTATCGGTTTCACTCCATAATGGGTCGTCAAGTTTTATTTTCAGTCCTTTTGCTCGTGAAAGAAGCAAACAAGATAGATTAGTTTCATCATTTAATTCAATTGCTTCTTTAATTCCTTGAGATAATAAAGTGTCAGCTCTTTTTATTTCATTTAAATTTCTTAATACTGGCACAAAATCATTTATTAATTCAAGTCGTAAACTTCCATTTAATTGGTTTAATGCTCTTTCATATTGTTTAATTGCTTCATTTGTATTTCCTAATTGATATTCTAAATATGCAATTTTATAAATTTGAGAATCTTTTACTTTTTTATTATTTTCTAAATTATAGATTAATTTAATCCATCTTTTCAAATCTTCTAAACGATTACTTTTACCAAATAATTCTTTTACAGCTTTTTTTAAACAAAGAAGAACTTCCTTTTTCATTGTTTGATTTATAATATCTAATTTTTCATAATAATTGGCTTTTATATAATTAGGAATATCATTCTTATTATTTAATTGTTTAATAATTCTATAAAAATAATTATTTTGTTTTTCTTTTGATAATTTATTATAAAATTCATATCTAATTAATGGGTTAATAAATTCTAATTTATATGATATAATATCTTTTTTAACAAGATTTTCTACCAATACAATTAATTTTTCAGATGTAATATTCAAAAAATCTGAATAAAACTGAGGAGAATAGTTTTCTTCTAAACAAGAAATTATTGAGCATAAACTTAACTCGGTGGGGTTAATTTCAAGAAACTTAATTCGATCTTTAATCCCAATAATTAAATTATTTGAGATTTCATTTTTATTATATTTATTTAAAATCCAATACCCTTTATCATATTTCAATATATTTTTGGACTGCAATGATTTAAGACATTTAATTATATGAAATGGGTTACCTCTGGTTAATTTCCATATATCATTTGAAAAATTTGGAAATTTAATATTAAAATCAAAACCAAGCTTTGACTCAATTAGCGAATATGTTTCAGACTTTGAAAAAGAGGTAAGGACAATATTTTTATTAGCAATTTCATTAAATTTATTAATTTCTAAAGACTTTGTTTCAGATTTATTTGACCAAGATAAAAGAATTTTACATGATGTTAATTCCATGGAAATAAAATTATGGATTTTATTTAATATTTCTTTCTCAGATTCATTTGAAAATTGAAAATCATCTATAAATAGTATTGTATTGCAATTACAAATTTTGCTAAGTATTATACAAAGAGATTCACTTATTGTTATTAAATTGCTTTCAAATTTATCACCTGCATTTTCAATAAATAATAATTTATTAACTTCAAATTGGGAATTCAAATGACCATTTAAACTTGAAGCCATTATGGGAGTTATTATTTTTTTTAGTGTTTCAAGCGATAGAAAGGAAATTAATGCTGAAATAAATGTAGTGAGAAATGTATTATAATCAGTACATTTAATATTTATTTTTTGAACATCAAGTGAATGTTGAACAGACTGTATTAATAATGTTTTCCCCGTTCCTGTTTGTCCTCTAATAGTCAATAAAGAACCATTATTCTCATTAAATTCACAAAAATTATTTATTTGAGAAATTTCTAAATCACGATTATATATTTTGGGAATATTACTCAAATTTTAGAAGAAGAATTATAAACATTATTTAAAAAAAATGTAATACCCATTAAAAATTCATATTTAAATAGATTGATAAAAAATTCTTTCCCAAAAATTCCACCATGATTTTTCTATTCCTGCTTGCTTATGTTCTTTACCTACTTTATTACCCTGAATTGCTATTGCCTTCTTTTTTCCTTCTTTTGTACTCATATATTTTGACTGAGGAATAATACCAACTCTTGGTAAATCAAGACGATCAGCATCCCAACAGGTTCCAATTGTATCATCACTACTTATTTCACCTCTTGTATGATTATTACAGGCATAACATAGTTTTTTAAATTGTTCATCTGTTAATTGCAGATAGTTTGTATTTTTTTGAAGCCATTGACAAAATGTTTTTGCTCTAGGACCATGTTCAGAATCAAAATCTTCATTTTCTCTTTTACAATCATGTAATATAGCAAATAATTTTATGACTTCCTTGTCCGCTCCATTTGTCTCTGCAATTTCAAAACCATTTTTTTCAACCATTTTCCAATGAATAGGACCATGAATAGATTTGTTGCCAAGACTAAATTCACTGAGAATAAATTTATATAATTTTTTAAATCTCATTTACATCACCTTTCTTGATTAGTAATATACCTCTCTTAGGGTGTCTGATAAAATGTAGAAAATCAGTATCTTCTATTCCAAATTTAATTCAGGTGAATGGGAATTCAATAAAATATTTTTATTTCATTAATACAACCTTTTGTGTAGCTGTAAAACCCTGCCCTAAATTTGAGGATGTACCATCTACTGTCATTTGAATAAAATAAACACCACTCGGCAAACCTTCTGCATTCCATTGGATGGTATGATAACCTGGTTCAATTTGATTATCATGCAATGTTTCAATTAATTGACCATTAACATTGAATATTTGTAGAATTGTAACAGGTAATGATTCTACCGTTTCTGGTACACTAAAATTAATAGTTGTTACTGGATTAAAAGGATTTGGATATGCTGGATGCAGAGCAAAATCAGCAGGTAGAGCATTTGAAATTCCACTAATTTTTGATATTTCTGTAATAAGTAAGTTTTTAAACCCCTCTAGGTCTGCATCAACTAAAATAGATTCTTTAGATGATTTTACTAGTTTTAAGGTTGGGATTTCGCCTTCCTCTAAAAACCCTTCTGTTTGCTTACTAATGTCTTTTCCCATAACAGGTAAAACAGTCAATTCAGGATTATATACTGCTGAACCAACAAGAATATCATTGTTATAAGCTAAAAGAATATCATTTTCTTCAGGGTTTTTACCATCGATGATTATTTCATTTATGAGATAAAATGCCTGCTGTGTTGATTGTATAAATTGATATTCTTCGGGAATTACATTTACAACTTCTTCCTTAACAAGTATAGTACTTTCAGGACTATCACAGTTATTAAATCCCCACCTGAAATCCATATTACTATTTGAAACATTTACCCAATACCCCTTACCTTCCTCTAACATATTTAAATTACCACTCCACCCATTTTCAGTATTAAATAATCCTACTCCTTGACCGAGAATGAAATTAAAATATTGAGTTGCAAATGCTTCTCCACCAAGTGCCTCTAATGTAGATTTATTTCCATCATCCCAACGGAATGATAATAAATTATTACCCAATCCAATCTCATAAGACTCACAATTATCAATTGGACCAAGTTCAGGATAAAGTTTCCATTCATAATTGCTAGAAATATTTAACCAATAACCTTCTTGTGATGATATATTGTTTAAATTACCACTCCATCCATTTTCAGTGTTAAATAATCCAATGCCTTGCCCCAGTATGAAATTAACATCAGGTCCATAATCCATGAGGTTATTTAATATTTCTATTGAATTATCATTTTCAAATGTTCCCGGAATACTTATTAAGTTATTTCCAGAAGATAAATTATGATTTACAATATAAATCTCTTTTCCAACAGTATTGGATTCATTGCCATGAATATCAATAGCTTTAAGCGAGAAGTTATAAACTCCTGTTCCAAGATTTAATTCTGTATTAAATTCAGAAATAATTGGTGCAGCCAATATTTCTCCATTTTGTGCAATCACATAATGACTTAAATCATCATCGATATTTGGTTGCCAATCCATAGTGAGCTGATTATCATTTACATCATATTGTAGTGTCATACCGACGGGTTCAGCAGGGATGATGTTATCTACAGAATAACCCTGAACGACATCACTGGCAAAATTGCCTTCATCCATACCGGCAATGACTCTGAAATCAATGTACCCACCAGTATTTGAGGAGGAATCAATCTGAGTATGTACTTGGTAGCTGTATTGCATTTCAGCATAGGCGTTTCCGCTTACTGTGGTTATCCAGCCATTCCCATAATTAGCCTCAATTGTATAGGATTCAGGTGTTCTTAAGGAATCCGTGTCATAAATACTTTTGTAAAAGGATACAGTGACCCATCCGCCCTGATCATTGGAGATGTCCTCTATTGATGAAATTATGGGTGGTTCAAGTAAAACTATATCATCATTTTCTTCTACGAATAATGATATATTATCAAGTATCCCGCTAATATTTCCTCCTTGTCCATCATTCGGACCTCCAAAACCAAAATAATCATAATTTGACGGAAGATCGTATGGTAAAGTACCTTCAATAAATCCCATTAAATTTTCTGCCTCAGTTACTATTAATTGATAATTTTGACCATTTATAATTAATTCCAGATGGTAAAAAATACCTATACTAATTTGGATAGTATTTGATTCATAAAAACCTTCATTTTCAGTTGTTTGTAATAATCTAATTCTTTTAGAAGAAGAGTAACTATTAATATCAATAAAAATCCCAGCATAGTCTAAAAACCAAGCATCACCATTATTTAATGAACTAATAAAACCTGTATAAAAACCACAATTTGGAGAAGTAGATGTTATTTTAAAGTCGAATTGCAAATTAAAACTCTCTAAAATTTGATTATCAATTTGAGTTGGTATATAGAGTTTTTCTGTAATACCATTAGATCTTTCTACGCTCCAATTTAATTTGCCATTTTCAATTAAAAATGAATTTATAGATTCATTTATCCATCCAGCATCATATGTAAAATCATCGAAAAATGGAATTTCCATTTGATAAATATCAAAATTATTTGTTATAGATATATCGTCAATAAATCCATCCATAGAAGGCCAGTCCTGCGTATCGCCATTACCGATATATACATAATTATAGTTTAATTCACCCACGGGGAATTGCCATGTTCGTTCATCAATATATTCTCCACTATCATCAAATAACTGGAGGAGGATTGTATTACCTACAATCATCATTTTTGAAGTAAACCACTGGTCTTCTTCATATGGCAAATACCCATCTGGATCGGGTCCACTGCCACCAGGGTTTACATCTCCCAAACTAGGTGAAAAAATACTGCCATCCAAATACCGGACTGTTGGTCTAACAAAATATACTGAAAACGGTGTACCTCCTCCATACCATCCCACCTCTAACATTATACCACTTTCAGGATAAGGATTATTATTAATAAATCCATCAACGTCAGATATTAAACCTATGCTGATCCAACAATTGTTTGTTCGATTTGTTACTTTGTGCCTGACTGATAATTGGAAATTTCCAGAAAAAGAGTCTATTGGTATATAAAAATCCTGATTGACACCTCTGTCTGCATGAAACGAAACGGATCCTCCTTCATTTTCTGATATATATATATCATCCGGTTGATTACTAGTCCATCCTTGATTTGAGGAAAAGCCATCTTGAAAAGTAAATTGATTCTCATTGGTAATAATTATGTCATCAATAAATCCATCCATAGAAGGCCAGTCGTGCGTATCGCCATTACCGATATATACATAATTATAGTTTAATTCACCCTCGGGAAATTCCCATGTTCGTTCATCAATATATTCTCCACTATCATCAAATAACTGGAGGAGGATTGTATTACCTACAATCATCATTTTTGAAGTAAACCACTGGTCTTCTTCATATGGCAAATACCCATCTGGATCGGGTCCACTGCCACCAGGGTTTACATCTCCCAAACTAGGTGAAAAAATACTGCCATCCAAATACCGGACTGTTGGTCTAACAAAATATACTGAAAACGGTGTACCTCCTCCATACCATCCCACCTCTAACATTATACCACTTTCAGGATAAGGATTATTATTAATAAATCCATCAACGTCAGATATTAAACCTATGCTGATCCAACAATTGTTTGTTCGATTTGTTACTTTGTGCCTGACTGATAATTGGAAATTTCCAGAAAAAGAGTCTATTGGTATATAAAAATCCTGATTGACACCTCTGTCTGCATGAAACGAAACGGATCCTCCTTCATTTTCTGATATATATATATCATCCGGTTGATTACTAGTCCATCCTTGATTTGAGGAAAAGCCATCTTGAAATGTCAATTGACCAAATAATATATTTAAAATAGCAATTAATAATATTGATTTACCTATTAAGTTCATCATTTTTCCTTTTTTTTAATTTAAAATTCATTCTGTTAAATAGCACTTTTTTCAGTTATTTTAAATTAAATATTAGTTGTCTTGATGTTAGTCTTGAAAAAAGGAGGTGGGTACTATGATTACGAATTAAGAATTATAAATTAGGAATTACAAATTAGGAGAATTTTACTTCATAAAATATTGGTAGGATGAATGAACTCATACTTAGATGAATTCAGAATGAGATAAAGGATGATAATTTATATTGAAAACAAAAAAGCCTTTGAAAATACAAAGGCTTTTTTAAAAGTTACCGGCAACGTCCTACTCTCCCACACTGGTCTCCCGTGCAGTACCATTGGCGCTATAGAGCTTAACTTCCGAGTTCGGAAAGGGATCGGGTGTGACCTCTATGCCATAGTCACCGGATAAATTTTCGTGAGTTTTGCTGTATGATTAGTGTCTGCTTATATAAGAATAAGGAAAAATTGATTAAGCCTCACGGCTTATTAGTATCACTCGGCTAAATACATTACTGCACTTACACCTGTGACCTATCAACCCAGTCATCTACTGGAAGCCTTTAGTCCCGCTAAAGCGGGAAGGGAAATCTCATCTTAGGGTGGGTTTCGCGCTTATATGCTTTCAGCGCTTATCCCGTCCGAATGTAGCTACCCTGCGATGCCACTGATGTGACAACAGGTACACTAGAGATTCGTCCATTCCGGTCCTCTCGTACTAAGAACAGAGCCCTTCAAATTTCCTACGCCCATGGAGGATAGGGACCGAACTGTCTCACGACGTTCTAAACCCAGCTCGCGTGCCGCTTTAATGGGCGAACAGCCCAACCCTTGGGACCTTCTCCAGCCCCAGGATGCGACGAGCCGACATCGAGGTGCCAAACCTCCCCGTCGATATGAGCTCTTGGGGGAGATAAGCCTGTTATCCCCGGAGTACCTTTTATCCGTTGAGCGATGGCCCTTCCACTCGGAACCACCGGATCACTAAGCCCTGCTTTCGCACCTGCTCGTCCCGTCGGACTCGCAGTCAAGCTCCCTTATGCCTTTGCACTCTACGCACGATTGCCGACCGTGCTGAGGGAACCTTTGGGCTCCTCCGTTACTCTTTAGGAGGAGACCGCCCCAGTCAAACTACCCACCAGACACTGTTCCGAATCCGGATAACGGATCACGGTTAGACATCAAACAATACAAGGGTGGTATTTCAAGGATGACTCCACGAACACTGGCGTGCCCGCTTCAAAGTCTCCCACCTATCCTGCACATATAGAATCTAATGTCAATATCAAGCTGTAGTAAAGGTTCACGGGGTCTTTCCGTCCTTCCACGGGTAGCCGGCATCTTCACCGACATTACAATTTCGCTGAGTTACTGGTCGAGACAGTGGGAAAGTCGTTACACCATTCGTGCAGGTCGGAACTTACCCGACAAGGAATTTCGCTA
>JACKQG010002374.1_pt1 | contig 24736 bp, 21 predicted proteins | sample 8237621 | NCBI WGS metagenome assembly JACKQG01 (sample SAMN15677084, study PRJNA649215) | marine metagenome | biome: marine; feature: Black Sea; material: saline water; isolation source: suspended particulate matter (SPM) from the Black Sea western gyre | collected 2013-06-09/2013-06-10 | depth... | reverse complement strand
CCATTCTTCAAAAAACTGGCTGATAAAAATTTTACACAAAAAACTTGACAGTACCTTTTTTTTGATTTTATAAGCTAACGGTTGAACTGTGCGGCGCGGTTTTTTGCGTCCGTACCAGTGAAAGGTTATGGCTTCATATACTGCAACGCTGGGATTTCCTCGGATGTTATGATAAAGTCTTCTTTGTCTAAATCATAATTTTCAAACGCCTCATCATGCAGGTTGGAAATGATTTGGTTGTGATAATTAGCCATCCAAACGAATTTGCTCAATATGGAATTGAGTTTGGCATGATTTTTAGCACCTGAGAGAATTACCTCTCGGTGCCTTCGAAGAAAATTTGTGAAAACCGGGACGTCCTTCAATATTTCAATAACCTCCGGGTAAAGGCACCGGCTACCCGGCGCCCTCCCCACAGTCCCGGACGTGCGGTTTTCCCGCATCCGGTTCCTCGATTCTAATCCTTTTACCAGATCAGAAACCAATCAGGCGAGACCCCAATTGGCGCATAACCTTGCTGCCCTGTCCTGCTCCGCAATTCGCTGAAGTTTCGTTGATACGGTTTGTGACCTCGAAGTGTCTCCCATATTTCCCTTCAGCAAAACGTTATGCCCGGCTTCACCTTCCCTGCAGTGGGTCGCTTGGGCCTCGCTTCCCCACCTTACCAGTCAATGCCACAATTAACGCCAACCATCGGTACTATGATCCACTAAGACCTCCAAATGTTCATCTCAGGTTCGTTCGCTCTTCGCTATCCTCCCCCAATACCTTGTATCGCCCTTCTTTATCGTTTGTGTTTCCCGTAACTTGCCGTTACGGAACTCGTTGATGGGCGGGACTCTCCTCACCAACGCCGGGATTTCGCCTTTGCTGGATCTCCTGTTACCGTCATTTTACACAAGGAAACATTTGGATCTCCCAAGTTCCCAGGTTACCCCTGTGACTGCATGCCCTGGTCTCGGACCCCGGTGGTATCCTGACTGCTCGCCATATCGCAATCAGAACTGCTGCCTTCCGTCATCACAACAACGTCGGCTTTCACCTCCAATTCCCTGGAAGCTATCCAATGACCACAATGTGCAAGATTTCGGGGCTCATACACAGCCTGCATCCTTGTTCCATCCGGCTCCGGACTCCCGTTACCGGGTTTGCCCGCGGACTTCACTTCTGACCTGTTGGCTATACTTTGATCAGGTGGGACTTTTCCGAAAAGCTTCAGGAATCACCCACTGGGTAACAATATCGAATTTCATTCCGATTTAGCGGAAATCCCAACGATCTGGATTTACCTTGGCGCGATGCGATAACTTGCCAGACAAGCAGCTATTTACCCTGTCGATAGCTTTAAAGATTTAAAGATAAGTTACGCTTATCACACACTTTAATCCTTCAAAAAGCCTCCTCTTTAAGCATCTTTGAAATGCCTAATATGATGGCATACATAAAGTATCACCCTAATTGATCGTAAACAAAATGGGAAAAAGATTTTATGTGAGGGTATCAATCAACCAATTATGGACTGGAAACTGCGGGCTAGCGGTCGGACCGGTTCCTCATCTTCCGGACACGCTCGTTGTAAAATGCGATCACCTCGCGGCGGTTCAGCATCCCGATCAAAATACCGTAATCATCATCTCTAACGACCGGCAGGCTGTCGATATTTTTTATCGTAAACTTCTGAAATACAGAGTTCAGGTCGTCAGACGGCGTGGTGATGATAATGTCGGAAGTGGCCACGTCCCTCATCACGACCAGATTTCCGATCTCCTGGGAAAAGAGCACGCCCCTGAAATCGGTACTGGAAAAGATTCCCACCAGCCGCTTATTTTTATCCACCACCGGGAAATAATGCTGCTTGGTCTCGGAAAAAAAGTCCCTGAATTCCTGAAAGGTCATGTTCTGGGGAATCACGTCTACGTCCTTGACAAGGTGCATGAGGTCTTTGACCCGGAGGGCCTGCAAAATATCCACAAAGAAATCGCCGGCATGCGCCGGTGAATCGACCTTGCTTTTGACCTGCCGGTTATAGATGGTCCATTTCCGAGTTGCCAGATAAGATATTGAACAGACCAGAAGGCTCGGCAGCAGCAAATGATAGGAGTTGGTCATTTCACTGACAAAGATGATGGTTGAAATCGGCGCATTGGAAACAGCCGCGAAAAAGCCTGCCATGCCTACCACCACAAACGCCCCGGGCTCTGTGACAATCCCCGGTATCACCAGGTTAAATAATTTCCCGACAACGCCCCCCATGGCACCGCCGATAACGACCGAAGGTCCGAACACACCGCCGCTCCCGCCGGACCCGATGGAAAACGAGGTGGTAAATATTTTTCCAATGGCCAGAAAAAGCAAAAACGGTATGGTAACCTCATTGTTGAGCGCTTTCTGGGCAAAACCGTAACCGAAAGCCAGCGTCTGGGGCAAAAAGAAACCAATGATGCCGGTACACAGTCCTCCGATACCGGGTTTGACGTAATTCGGAATATTCATGGCCCTGAACAGGTCCATAACACCGTAAAACGATTTGATAAATAAAATGCCGGTTCCCACCAGTACAAGGGTCAGGATGACATACGGTCCCAGTTCCAACGGGTTGCGGAAGTGAAAATAAGGCGCCTCAAACAACGACCCCCAGCCGAACACCAGGCAAAACAGGCAATAGGCCACCACCGATGAAATCCCGGCCGGAATGATGACCTCGGATTCAAACTCCGGATCACGGTACAGGACCTCGGCAGCGAACAGGGCTCCTGCCAGGGGCGCCCTGAAGATACTGCCGATGCCGGCGCCGACCCCTGCCGCCATCATGATCCGTCGCTCCCGGTCGGACAGTTTTAGCTGCGTTGCCAGAAATGAACCGAATCCTGCTCCGATTTGTGCGATGGGGCCTTCGCGTCCACCCGAACCACCGGTGGTAAGGGTAAGGGCAGAGGCGAAAATTTTAACAAGCGGAACCCTGCTGCGAATATAGCCGCCTTTGTTGTGATAGGCATCGATGGCGGCGTCCGTACCATGGCCTTCGGCTTCGGGGGCATAGGAATATACCAGCCACCCGCTTAAGATGCCGCCAAGTGCCGGTAGAACAAGCAAAATGTATCGATTCAACGGTGTTGCCGTTGGTCGAAAAAGATGATGTTCACCGGCAGGGGCCGGGGGCCGGTAACCGGCGATAAGGTCCATGAAATAGTGCAAACCGGCCTGGCAAAGATAGTGAAAAGCGATGGAGCCCAAACCGGCGATAATGCCGATTAATACAAAGTGCACGGTCCATTTGCCGGCATGGGCAATAAGAACAGACCTGTCTTTTAAGGAAACGGCTTTAAAGCTTTTTTTCAATCGCGTGAATAGGCTCATGTATTCAGTGCCTTCAGATCTTCAACGCCCTGCAGGACAATATCGAACAGTTCGGGTATATCACTTTCTTCGAGGCATGAAAAAGCGACCCTAAGATTTTTTTCACCCATTGAGATAAGCCCCACACCGTATTTTTCAAGAAGGTGAAGTCTCAAGGTTTCCGCATCCACGGTTTTGAGTCTGATACACATAAAATAACCGGAATTGAACGGGTAAACGTCCCAGGCTTCCTTATACCTGGGATTCGAGAGGACCTCTTTGACACGTTGAGCCCTGCGTTTGAGGATTGCAAATTTTTCCTTTTTTTCAGCCTCATAACTGGCCGCCTGCATGGACCGTAATACAATCGACTGGCCCAGATGCGATGCATTGGAAATGGACCCCCTGATGCTGCCGGCCGTCTTTTTCTCGAGGGCATCATACACCGGCAATGGGTCTTTTTCGATTTTAGCGCCGTAAGTGATAAAACCGATTCTTAAGCCCCAGGCAAAATTCTCCTTGGTGGCACCGTCCAGTTTAACGGCAAGCAGTCTGGGATGCTGCTCGCACAACCGTGCAAAAAGGGATTCCTTCAAGCTATCGTCGTCATAAAAGAGGCCGAAATAGGAATCGTCGGTAACCGCGATGACGTTGGTACCGGCCCTGGCCGTATCGACGAGGATCTCAACGATTCGATTGCCTTCTTCTGCACTGATCGTATAGCCGGTAGGGTTATGGGGGAAATTGAGCAGAACGATAACCTTGCCGTTCTTTTCCGCTTCGATCTTGAGCTTATCTTTAAAGGCCTTGAGATTAAACCCTCCGCCGGCCGAAAATAACGGGTAATGACTGATGATGACGCCTTTTTTCACATTCAAAATCATATTATAGTTTCCCCACATCATGTCGGGCAAAATAATCGTATCATCAGGATCGGTCCACATATCTGCAAACATGCTGATTGCATGCGTAATGCCGCAGGTAACTACCGGAAGGCTGAACGTTTTATTTGCAAGGGAAGGATTTTTTGCAATCAGGCTGGCCTGCCAATGCTTTCTTAGAGCCGGAATCCCAAAAGACGGCGCATAGGTTAAAGACGCTTCCGGCAAAATGTGGTTGATTGCGTCCATCACCGAAGGGATATACATGGTTCTGCCCCGCTCTGTAGCAATCCCTATGGTTGCGTTTAATTTGTGAGCTTTTTCTTTGGCTTCTGCGCTCTGGCTCAATATCCCCTTCGGGAAAAAAAGATTTTTGCCCATATTTGACAACATTTCCAGCATATGGGGATTACCGTTTTCAATAACCCGGTTAAGGTCCTGCGCAATAGGGTTCATGGATTTAGCCTCCTTATACCTCAATATTTTAAAAAGATTGATTTTGCCATATAATATCTCAATAAACAACCTTGCCTGGTAATAGCAACGCTATTTACTCTATTAAAATTCGAGAAAACTCGGCCACAAAGTCACCAAGTTTCTTAAACTATAAAAATATGCTTAATAATACCAACGATTCTTACAGGTTAGCTGGGAACAATGTCAAGGAAAAAGAACTGGAGATATTAATGCGGGGGCAAGATATCGGTCCCTACACCAGATTGAAAATTGCGGCTGGATAAATAAGAAACCCCGCTCTATGCTGGAGCGGGGTTCACCAAAAAATCGAGATCCATATTACCTGTTTGCTCGCTTGGATGCCTTAAGCGGGTTAATCTTCGCTTGCTGGACACCGGGGCTTTTGGCAACATGGGAAGCAATATTGCAATTACCGGTTTTCCATTTCAACGTAGGATCCGGACAACTTGTACAATACCATCTGGACGAGAACTCGACACTACGATTGCAGCCATTGCATTCCTCCACGATCTCATGGCAAATCCCGCCGTTGTAGGAACAACCCTTTGCAGTCATAAAAGGGCATTCAAAGCCTTTTCTTACCGTTGTACAATCCATCGGAACCACCCCCTTTCTTTTTAGTATTGCCCTGATCGAGTTAAAACTCGATGAAGGGTATTTACACGTTAAAAAAGGGCCGGGATACATCTGCTCCCGGCCCTAAGAGACGAGTTGCAAAAAATTTGAGGCGAATATAATGATGTACCTTTTACTTGTCAATAAAAAATTGCGCCCTATTGCTAAAATATTTACATTTCACTGCTTTCATTTGAAATTATTCGGTAATTTTCCAAACCGCTAAGCCGAATCCCTAAAAAGAGTACTTGCTTTTTAATTGAAAAATTGACAATCTCCCGCTACCGTATCACTGTTATAAATGGTATTGATACCCCAAGTGAGCGACTATGCTCAATTGGAAGTTATTTGTTATCCGTTATTGGTTATTAAAGGAATCATTAAAACGAATAACAAATAACCCCTAATCGAGTTTTAACTCGATTAGGGTGATATTATCCTGCAAACAGGAGAATGTACGATAAATGCCTATAAAACAACAAGCCATTGAGGTTCTCAAAATAGAAGCTGAAGGCATCCTGAAACTGGCGGAACGCATCGACGACAATTTTGCTAAAATGGTAGAGCTGATCTATAATTCCGGCAGCCGTGTCATTGTCAGCGGCATCGGCAAATCGGGCATCGTGGGCCGCAAAATTGTAGCCACGTTGAACAGCACCGGAACTAGATCTTTGTTTTTGCACCCGGCTGAGGCGATGCATGGCGATCTCGGTGTGGTCGGCCGGGAGGACACCTTCCTGGCCCTTTCCAACAGCGGTGAAACCGATGAACTGAACAGTCTTATTCCCAGCATCCGTAAGATCGGGTGTAAAATTATCGCCTTTACCGGCAACAAAAACTCCACCCTGGCAAAAAACAGCGACGTTGTCATCGATGTCGGCGTAGAGCGGGAGGCATGCCCGTTAGGACTTACCCCGACAGCCAGCACAACGGCACTTCTTGCCATGGGAGATGCCCTTGCGGTGACCCTTTTGAACAAGAAACATTTTAATTCGGACGATTTCAAGAAGATTCACCCGGGCGGAACGCTCGGCCAGCGCCTTTCCAATAAAGTCAAAGATATCATGTTAATCGGCACGTCCATCCCCCGGGTTCGGGAAGGGACTTCCCTGGAAGCCGCCATTGAGGAAATCAATCGTTTGGAATTGGGGGCGACCTTTGTTGTCGGCACGGACGACACCTTACTCGGCATTATTACAGACGGTGACTTGCGGCGTTTTCTGGCCAAAAAAATATCGATTTTAGGAAAAAAGGTCGAAGACGTCATGACCAAAAATCCCCGAACCCTCCTTCTGGATTCGCCGGCCTATACTGCTCTTAATATGATGGAGCAATACCAGATCACCGTACTTCCGATCACAGATTCCCACGGAAGGGTTCAAGGAATTTTGCATTTGCACGATATTTTAGGCAAAGGGGAATTTAAGTTCAACGGCACTTAAATAAAGAGGGTATGATGAATTACCAAGACATTGAAACCAGGGTACCGAATCTCGGTGAAGCCAAAATTCCATCACCGATCCAAAGAGGCGAAAGAGGTGCCTACAGCCGAAGTTTTGTAGACGACTCCGAGAGGATTTTAATCGACGTTCACTTGGATAACCTGATCATGCTGGCTAAAGAGGGTAAGGATTTTCCTTCGTTTGAACTGGCCGGCCCCAGAAGAAAAATTTATTTCGACCCAAGCAAGTTAAGATGTGCCCTGGTGACATGTGGCGGATTATGCCCCGGCTTGAACGACATTATCCGGGCGATCGTTCTGGAACTTTTCTACGGTTACAGTGTCAATAATATATTGGGCTTCAGGTACGGTCTGCAAGGTTTTATTCCAAAATACGGACACGATGTTTTCGAACTCAAGCCCGAAACCGTCGGCAACATCCTTGAAATGGGAGGCTCGATCCTTGGCTCTTCCAGGGGCCCTCAGCCGATCGACGAAATTGTCGACACCCTGGAAAGGATGAATATCGGCATCCTGTTTTTGATCGGGGGCGATGGAACGCTGATGGCTGCAACCAAGATAGCAGCCGCCATTACAGCCAGAAGCTTGAAAATCAGCGTTATCGGTATTCCCAAAACCATCGACAATGATATCTACCTGGTCTCCCGGTCTTTTGGTTTTGACACCGCCGTAGATGTGGCTACCCAGGCCATTAAGGGCGCCCATAACGAAGCTGAAGCCTACCCCAATGGAATCGGTCTGATAAAACTGATGGGCAGGCATTCTGGCTTTATCGCCACAACAGCCGCGCTTGCCCAGCAGGAAGCCAATTTTGTGCTGATTCCGGAAGTCGATTTTGATTTAGAAGGCCCTAAAGGCTTTCTCGTCGCCCTTGAAAAACGTCTGAAGCTCAGAGGCCATGCCGTGATTGTTGTGGCGGAAGGGACTGGTCAAAAATTCTTCGAAGATCATGCCGTTGCCCGTGATGAGTCCGGAAACATCAGGCTTAAGGATATCGGATTTTTCCTGAAAGATACAATCACATCCTATTTCATGTCCAAAAATACAGAGGTATCCCTGAAATATATTGACCCCAGCTATACGATCAGAAGCCTGCCGGCAAATGCCAGCGATGCTGTGTTCTGCAGCTTTTTAGGGCGCGACGCCGTCCATGCAGGCATGGCTGGAAAAACGGAACTCCTTATCGGCCGCTGGAACAATCATTTTGTTCATCTCCCCATGAGCGCATCGGCAGGAAAGCGCAAGCAAGTCCATCCCAAAGAAAAATTATGGCTCAGTGTTCTGGGGGCCACCGGCCAAGGCTCCTTGAAAAACGACTGACCCCTGCCCTTTCGATCGAATTTCAAGTATCAAGAAAATATACCGGTTACGGCAATAGCTTTATCTTAACCGCTGTGGCTCATGAGATAGTTGGTTTGAGGAGGCGATAGATCACCGCCGCATGTTTTTCGGCAGCCCCTTGATTTGACATTAACGCTTTTTTAGCCAATGCCCCGATGCGATCGGCAGCCTCCGGATTTTCAAGATAATATAGCGCTTTTTCAGCCAGCTCCCGACCATCCTTTACCTGAATACCGCCGCCGGTATTATCCAGAAGCTCTTTTGCATCCAAAAAGTCCTCCATAGACGGCCCATACATCACCGGTTTGCCCCAGGCGGCCGCCTCTAAAACGTTCTGGCCGCCCAGCGGCACCAAACTCCCGCCGCAGAAGACGATTGAGGCGATGCTGTAGACGGCCTGCAGGTCTCCAATAGTGTCAAGGATCACTACAGGTGCCGTTCGCGAACCATTGTCGCCCAGTTCTGTCCTGAACTGGCATGCAAACCCCCGCTCTTTCACCAGAGCTTTGATATAATGTGCCCGTTCCACATGCCTGGGAGCGATGACAAGCAGGGTTTTGGGAAAAGACTGAATGATCTTTTCATAAACATCAAGAACGATCTCTTGTTCCAAGCTTCGGGTGCTTCCCGCCACAAAAACCGGTTCATCTTTTTGTAAATTAAATAGCCTCTCCATCTTCGTTCTTTGAAAGTTATCCACATGTTGCAGCAGCAAGTCGTATTTCGCATTCCCGTTTATCTTGATTCGTTCTTTTGGCGCTCCCATCATTCTTATCCGTTCGGCATCTGCCCGGCGGATCATGCTAAAGGCGCCAACATGTTTTAATGTTTCCTTTATTAACGGCCGAATCTTTAAGTACCCCTTGATGGAACGAACCGAAATTCTGCCGTTCACCAGCGCTGTTTTGATACCCATTCGATAGGCCTCAACCAGCCAGTTCGGCCATATTTCAGTCTCCAAACAGACCAGAACGTCCGGCTTGAGGGTTGACAACGCTTTGCGAACAGAAACGAAAAAATCGATCGGTGCGTATATGCAGGTAGCGGTTGATCCCAGCTTGTCCCTGGCAAATGCCTGGCCGTGTTCCGTCGTGGTTGAAAGGATCACGGCGCAATCCGGCATCATCAGAAAAAGGGCTTCAATCACGGACAGGGCGGCACGCACCTCTCCCACCGAAGCAGCATGAATCCAGATTCGAGGCGAGCCGGTGATGCCCTCAACAATCTCGGCAGAGTATAGACCCAGCCGCTGGCTCAGACTTTTGCCAAAACGGCCGGTGATCCGCGTATATAACCAGAACGGCGGAAAAAATGCTATAAAAATGATCGAACTAAGGAAGCGATATGTTCTATAAACCAGATTCATTAAAGCTAATTGCGGGCTAAGGTTTAGGGGTTAACGGCGTTCCAGTTCGACAAAACCCTTTCCTTTAATTTGAAGAAGATATAATTTTTTACGGACATCTCCGTTGCTGTCAAATGAAGTCAAGCCGGTCACCCCCTCAAAATTGCCAAGTTGCAGGAGTCCTTTTTTTAGTGCGCTTCTATATCGAATTTCAGGCCGGTTTACCATCTCGAACAAAATCATGGCGGTGTCATAAGCAACGGCCTCAATGAATTCCGGATTTTCCCCGTATGTCTTTTTAAAATCTTTGACAAAATCTCTGACACAGGCTGAATCGCTTTCTGCAAAGAAACCATCGGTCATTACGGCGCCCTGGGCATACTGTTGCGACATCTCAATCAGACTGTCGGAATGCCACAAGTTGGTGCCGAAAAGATGCGTATCCCGAACATCATAAAATGCCAGTTGGGGTATGATCAGACCGGCTTTTTTGGGAGCATCGGGAATAAAGACGGCATCAAAATCAACAATCGGTTCAGGTTTTTCATCCTTTCCATCTTTCTGATCAATCTTTTCTTTTTGAATCTTATTTTTGGCTGTATCCGCACCCTGCCGCTCGGTATTGACGAAATTCTCGATCATATCCAAACTATTTTCATCTTCATACGCCTTTTTCATTTCGGCTTTCAGGTGTTCGGGCACTTTGTAATAAAGTCCTACGAGTTTTTTGATGGGATCTGCAAAATCGGTATGGGCTGAGTTGTATGCTTCGACACCGACGATTCTTCCTCCATGAGCGAGCACTTCATCCCAGAATAAATTCATATAGGTCGTTCCATAATTTTCGTCAGGATAAAGGATGGCAAAACTGCGCAGCCCAAGCGTCTCAACGGCAAACGAGACAATGGCCCTGACCTGCATCCGGGGGGTGATAAAATTCCTGAAAACATAGTCTCCGATCTGAGTAATATCCTCTTTCTGAGTTAACGTGATGATGGGGATCCCGCTGGTCTGGGCCTCCGTCGCAGCGGTTTCGGCGGTAACAAGAGGACCGATAATCGCAGCGACATTCTCTTTAAGCAATTCTTTTACAACTTGAGCGGCTTTATCGGGGTCAGAGCCTGTGTCTTTAATGATTATCTTTAGCGAAGGGCAGTCATTTCGAGAACTGAAATGACTCAGGGCAAGCTCAACTCCTTTAAGTGCCCGGTTGCCATAGGTCTTATAACGCCCGCTGAACGGCAGCAAACATCCTATGGTATAACGACTGTAAACAGACTTTGTACCAATCGATTCAAGCAGTTTTTGGGCTTCCCGGGTTCTTTCATGCCGGGGAAAATTTTCGATAAACGTCGACAGCACCTTGGCAGCATCTTCGTACTCTTGGTTTTCAAAATGGATGAGTCCCAGTTGATAAATGAGATAACCGGCTGGATACCCCGCTTCCATGCGGCTCAATAAAGATACAATCTCCTTTGAATCGAGCTGGGCGACAGCCTCCTTGAGCCGGGTAATAATGCCCTCTTTTTCCGAATCCTTGGATGTTTTATAGGCCGAGTTATAATACGTTACGGCATCTATCGGGGAACCTAGCGCTAAATACGTATCCCCTAAAAGTACCTGCGTTCTGAGGATGCGACTTCCGGAAACAGCTTCTTTGAGAACGTCGGCCGCCCCTTGGATGACCTCGGCGTACCTGCCCTCGCGGTAGTAGCTGACCAGGATTTCAACCCGGGCGTCTTTGGCAAATGAACTGTCAGGATATTTGGCAATCAGTTGTTTATAGACATCGCGCGCTTTGGAGTGACTTCCAAGGGCTGTATGGACAGCCCCTATCTTTAATAAAGCGGCGGCGGCCAGTGGCCTGTCCGGAAACCGCAAAAGATATTCGTTATAAGCGTCAAGCGCCTCTTGATAAGATTTTGCCTGAAACATTTTTTCAGCCCGGGAAAAGAGTTCATCCTGAGGACCAACCTCGCCGGGAACAGGATAAATAATGGTTTTGGGTACGCACGCTCCCAAGACTATCGCAAGTAAAAACAGAAATATTCCGGCAATCGCTTTCATAGGCTTAATGGTCTCGAAAAACATGATAACAGTGACTTTTTTACAAATCCGTCCATAAATTTAGGTTTAACTAAATTGAGCGATTTTCAAGTTTGCCGCAGATACAAGGAAGATGCCGTTCCGCTATAGTCAACTATGCGGTGCGTCATCTGACGCCGTAGATGCGGTAAACTTGGAAATCCCGCAGGGTTATAAATTTTGGGAATTCAAATCGATATAATTCCTTTAAAATATTTGGTAATTAACCATTCCCAAAATTTATAACGCTCAGTTTAGGTTTTATTAAATTCATCAACACTTACTCCGATTTGACGGCAAAGGCAAGATGAACCTAGATGAAACATCTTGATTGATAACCCGCAGCAAACCTTTAAATATTCCGGCTAGCCCTTGCCAAACACTTAATAGAAATGATATGAATTTTAGTTCAATCTTCAGTAACTCTATCGTCTTTCTTTGACAAATCAAATATCATAAACCATAAAGGTGCCCCGACATACTATGGAGACGAATAACTCAAAGCAACCGCCCGCGTTGTCTGCGGAAAATAAAATATGTGGCGATACCGAGCAAAAACTCGAAGCTTTGCGGCGCCAAATCGATGTCATTGACCAGCAAATCGTTTCTTTGCTTGCCAAACGTCAAATTGAGGTCCAGCGCGTAATATCCTTGAAAAAGGCTTATAACCTGCCGGTTTATCATCCGGCGCGGGAAGAAAACCTGATTTCTGATAAACGTATTCAGGGTGGCGATGCAGGCCTCGATCCGGATTACATTGAAGAGCTTTACCGGCTTATCCTTCGCCAGTCCAGGGCACAGCAAACAGCTCGACTGGCTAAAAAAGGCATCTATGACGGTGCCAGCGTTCTTCTTGTCGGCGGCCGGGGAAGCATGGGACAATACTTTCATCGATGGTTTTTCGATGCCGGTTACGATGTACGCATCCTGGATCTTGACGACTGGCCGAATGTCGACAAACTGTGCGCCGGCATTAAACTGGCACTGATCAGTGTACCCATCGAGGCTACCACTGCAGTGGTCCGAAAACTGGGTCCGCATTTGCCGGCCGATTGTGTTCTGGCTGATATCACCAGCATCAAGGAGCCGCCTTTAAAGGCCATGCTCGCAGCCCATCAAGGACCGGTTATCGGTTTGCATCCCCTCTTTGGCCCGGCCACTTCAACCATGGACAAACAGATCATTGTGGTCACTCCCGGAAGAGATTACCCGGCGTGTCAATGGCTGATCGACCAGTTCAGCGCCTGGGGCAGCATTCTCCTGCAAGTCAATGCCAAGGAACACGATGACATTATGACCATCGTTCAAACGCTACGGCATTTTGCGACCTTTGCATTCGGTCAATTTTTATGTCGAAAAAGTATCGATTTGGCCCGCACGCTCGAATTTTCCAGCCCCATCTATCGTCTTGAGCTGGGAATGGTCGGAAGACTTTTTGCACAAGACTCCACATTGTATTCCGAAATCATATTCGCTTCTTCCGAACGGCGCACCATCCTGAAAGACTATCTGGCCTCTGTAGCGGAAAATCTTCCAATGATCGAAAAAGGTGATAAAGAAGTATTTTGCACTGAATTCAAAAAAATCGCAAACTGGTTCGGACCATTCAGCGAGCAGGCCTTGCGGGAGAGCACTTACTTGATTGATAAACTGATCGATCGTTTCTGACCCGGGTTAACCTACTGCTAATGAAAAAGTTATGATGCCGTGCAAAGGAGCCCATAAAAGCAAGATGAAATATCCGGGTTTGTGGATTTTGTTTTCGCTTGACACCTTGCTCTGTTTTTTCTTATGCAGAAGAGAAGGGCTCGCTTTGCCCGGCTATAGCATGAAGGGCTTATCCGGCTTTTAAAATCCCTATGACTCAAACCAGGCTTATCTGATGAACGCAGACCATAATCAGGCCTTTGTTGACATTGCCGTATTGGAAAATATGATCGAGGCCCAACTGATCGAATCCATTTTGAGCGAACACCAAATCCCCCACCGAGTCCGATCATACCATGATACGGCTTATGACGGTCTGTTTCAGGTTCAAAAGGGATGGGGGCAGTTGTGCGCTCCGCTTGCATTCAAACAAGAAATTCTTGAGATTCTTAACGATATAAGAAAAAAAGGGGGTTAAGCTATGACAGCAATACGCACCGGCAATCCATCAAACTTTGAAAAGGCTCTCGAAATCGGTCGTCCGCCGAACGTGGTAAAACTATTCCCGAACTCAAAAGCACTGATCGTCAGCGGAAAGTTTATCGACCGCGCCATGCTTGCAAAAGGCCAAGCCATTTCCATGGCCGCCAACGGCCGTAACCATTTTGTGATCAGAGGAGCCCTGCGCGCCGCCCAAAGGGCAAATTCGGTTATCATCATAGAGATTGCCAAGTCGGAAGGGGGGAGCAATGCCTACTGTGCTGTAAATTACTGGAACATGGCCAGGCAAGTCGATGCCGTATGCAACGAACTTGGCATTACCATCCCGGTGGCCATCCATGCCGATCATTACGGCATTAAATCCACCAAAGATATCGAAGCAGCCAAAATCGAAATTCCCACGATCTTCGAAGCCGGGATGACTTCCATCGCCATTGATGCCTCCCATCTGCCCGATGATCAGAACCTGCTGGCCAACCTTGAACTCAACCCTTTTGTGCCCCGATGGGCCGGTCTTGAAACCGAAGTCGGTGAAATAAAAGGTAAAGCAGGTCTTTCCACGGTAGCAGAGGCCCTTTTTCTTATCCGGGGTTTGAACGCTCACGATATTTTCCCTGACTGGATCGCTTTGAACAACGGCACAACCCACGGTATTGAAGAAAGCGACCAGGGCATCCAGGTCGATTTAACCGCCCAAATCCATGAGGCCCTGACGCCGTACAAAATTTCCGGCGCCCAGCACGGCACCTCGGGGAACAGCTCCGACCGCTTGAGAGCCATCGCCGCCAAGACCCTCACCACCAAAGCCAATGTCGCCACCGCCCTTCAGATGATTTCCTGGGGGCTTGAAGTCAATGACTACGGTAATGCCATCCTTGACAAAAGCGGTAATTTTATCAAGGTGAAAAACCAGGGCGTCACCGAAGAGATATGGCAGGAAATGGTGGCCTATGCCCAGTCCAAGGGGCTTAAAGCCGGAGATTATAAAAAACTCAACCTCCCGTTTGAAAACAAGCTTTTAGGACAGGCCCTAACGATCAGGGAACGAATGGTTAAAAGGGTTGAGGAATTTATCTACAATATGCTGGTCAACGTCATCAATGCCCAGGATACGGCCCCACTTGCCCTTGAAGCCATCCTGGCGGCCGGCACTTATGACCCGGGTCCCAAAGCCGCCCGAATCGAAGATCGGGCTGAATGGAGTTCCGAAAAGATTATCCGGCGGGCAGCAACCATCGATTCCGACAAAGGGCCGAAGGGGGATTTCGACGATTAAAGTAATTCCCAAAAAGAACGTACTTTCTGAAATCGCTTTAAAATGCGAAAAACACCAATGCGAAAAAAAAAGTATTGTCATTACTGCGGAAGCGGGCTCACCGACAAGTTTTGCGAAGGAGCCATGCGCCTTTTTTGCGAGCACTGCAATGAACCCATTTACGAAAATCCCCTGCCGGCCGCATGCCTGGTCGTTGTGGACGGCAAAGACAGGGTGCTTCTGGTCAAACGCAGCGTCGAGCCCAAAAAAGGATACTGGTGCCTTCCGGGCGGATTCATGGAGCTTGGTGAAACACCCGAGCAGGCGGCCTTAAGAGAACTCAAGGAGGAAACCGGGCTTTCCGGCCGGATCGAGATGCTTTTAGGGGTTTATGCCAGCCCCAGCACCCTCTACCACACGGTCCTTATGGTCGGCTATCTGGTAAAAAGTTACACCGGTACGCTTATTGCCGGCGACGATGCCATGGATATCGCCCGTTTCCATTACGACCGACTCCCGGAGATTGCCTTTGAAAGCCATATGAGCTTCATCAGGATCTATTATGCCGCCTATGCCGCCTGATAGTTGTTGATGGCCAGCGACGGGACGGATTTGGCCCAAAGCATCCGGTGTTGTTATAACCCCTGAAAGAGACGGCAGGCACTATAGCAGTTGTCAAAAATGTGTTCCGATTTTGGATTTCGGCTTCGATCCGTTAATCCGTATTGGCTTCCCTTTCTATCTTCAAGGGTTTTGCGTGCCAGATGTCCCGGTTGTATTCCGATATGGTGCGGTCGGAGGAAAATTTGCCTATTTTGGCTACGTTCAAAATAGCCTTTTGGGTCCAGGTTTCCTGGCTGCGATAGGTCTGGTCCACCAGCATCTGGCACCGATGATAGGCCTCAAAATCGGCCAGCACCATGTAGCGGTCTTCACTGAGGAGGCGGCCGATCAAGGGACGGAAAAGGTCGGGCTCTTCCGGGTTGAACAGCCCTTCCTGAATCAGGTCGAGCGCCTTTTTCAAAACCGGGTCCTTGTGGACATACTCCGAAGGAGAGTAATGCCCTCTTAGAGCTCTGACCTCTTCAGCATTCAGACCGAAGATAAATATGTTCTCCGGACCCACCTCTTCCATGATCTCGATGTTGGCGCCGTCAAGAGTTCCCACGGTAAGTGCGCCGTTTAACGCAAACTTCATGTTGCCGGTCCCCGAGGCCTCGAAACCGGCGGTTGAAATCTGTTCAGACACGTCGGCGGCGAGAAAAATTTTTTCAGCCAGAGAAACCCGGTAGTTGGGCAGGAACACCACCTTGAGGCGATCATTGGTCGTGCGATCGCGGTTGACCATCTCGGCCACATGGCAGATCAGCCGGATGATCATCTTGGCCGTGTCGTAGCTGGGCGCGGCCTTTCCTCCGAAGAGAAACGTCCGCGGGTACATGTCAAACTCCGAAGAATCCTTGAGCTTGATCCAGCAGTATACCACGTGGAGGATGTTCAGCAGCTGACGTTTGTATTCATGGATCCGTTTCACCTGGACATCGAAGATGGATCCCGGATCAATGGCCGTTTCTGTAAGGTCCAAAACAATTTTTGCCAGGCGCTCTTTGTTTTGATGCTTGACGGCAGCGAAGGCTTTTCGAAAGGATTTATCCTTGGCCAGAGGAACCAGCTTTTTGAGCTGTTCCAGGTCCTTGGGCCATTGATTGTCGATATGTTTTGAAATCAGGTTTGCCAGGCCGAAATTGGCGCACAGCAGCCAGCGGCGGGGGGTGATGCCGTTGGTCTTGTTGTTGAACTTGCCGGGATACATCTCATCGAAATCCTTCAGTTCCTGTTCTCTGAGCAGGCGGCTGTGAAGCTTGGCCACCCCGTTGACCGAGCGGGAACCTACGATCGCCAGATGGGCCATCCGGATCTTTTTTTCATTGCCCTCTTCGATGATGGACATGCGCCGGAGTCGATCCCTATCGCCGACATAGCAGGCCGATACATCCCGGAGAAAGCGGCGGTTGATTTCATAAATAATCGCCAGATGCCGGGGCAGAAGGTTGCCGAACATGGTCACCGGCCATTTTTCCAAGGCCTCCGACAAAAGGGTATGATTGGTGTAGGCACAGGTACGGCAGGTTATGTCCCAGGCCTTTTCCCAGGATAGGCCGCCGTATTTGTCGAGCAGGATGCGCATCAGTTCAACAATGGCCAGGGAGGGGTGGGTATCGTTCATCTGAATCGCGACCTTGTCCGGGAACTGGTCGAAGGAGGTGTGGCTGGCCAAATAGCGCCGCACGATGTCCTGGATGGAACAGGACACGAAAAAATATTGCTGCTTGAGCCGGAGTTCCAGGCCTTCGAAGATCTGGTCGTTGGGGTACAGAACCTTGGAGATGTTTTCAGATATGTTCTTCTCCTCGACGGCCTTGAGGTAATCGCCGCCCTGAAAGTACTCCAGGTCAAACTCGTTGGTTGCCCGGGCAGACCAGAGCCTCAACGTGTTCACCGTATCGTTGCCGTAACCGCAAATCGGGATGTCATAAGCGATGCCGATAACATCGCTCGTATCAATCCATTCGGTTACAAGACGATCATCCGGCAGAACGGTTTGCTTCACCCTCCCGTAAAACTGGACGGTGAAGCTGTATTCGGGACGAGCGATCTCCCATGGATGGGGGTATTTGAGCCAGGGCTCGGGAAGCTCCACCTGCCTCAGTTTGCGGATCACCTGGTCGAAGATGCCGAACTCGTAACGGATACCGTAGCCGTGGGCCGGCAGTTCAAGCGTGGCAAAGGAGTCCAAAAAACAGGCGGCCAGGCGGCCGAGCCCGCCGTTGCCTAAACCCATGTCCGGCTCCATCTCGGCCAGTTCATTTAGATCGATGTTGATCTCGTCCATAGCCTTTTTGGTTTGTTCGTATATGCCCAGGTTAATCAGGTTGTTGATCAGCGCCCTGCCCATGAGGTATTCGGCAGAAAGGTAATAGACCCTTTTCATGTCATGGTCGTGGTACATCTGTTGAGTTCGAATCCAGCGCTCAACCATGCGGTCTCTGGCCGCTAAAGATAGTGAATGATACAGATCCCGCGCGGTGGCCGTGTATTTGTCCTTGGAGAGGGAATATTCCAGATGATTGGCAAAGGAAATCTGGATGCTTTTGGCGTCCATTCCCTTTTTGAAAGTCCCCCAGTTTTTGAACAAGGTAGCCTTTTTCATGACCTGCAATTCCTTTCATGTCAAGCTCCCCGCCCTAAAGGGCGGGGCTTTGCGGTAAGGATTTTAATCTTTTCAAAAGGTGAACGACGATGGTAAATCAAAACCAAAACAAAAGTTCAAAAATAACAGCGGTTTATCCGGCTTATATAGGCTAAATAAACCGCCCCGATTAAAGCTCCCTGACATTTGCTGGAGGCAGCCTCAATATTGACGCGGACATATTATTCCGCTGGGGACAAGTGGATAATGTTATTGTAAGTCCCGAAGCGATTGGGGCATATTTGTTCGTTTTTGGGATCTTCTTTCCAATGCCCGTCAACCAGGAATTTGTATTCGTATTTTCCGGGAGGGAGCATCACGGCCTTATTCCACACCCCGTTCTCATCTCTTTTCATCGGGTGCGTCTTTGGATTCCAATTATTAAAATCACCCACTAAAATAACCTCATGGGCACCGGCGGCTTCCAGTGAAAAGGTAACTTTTCGCCGTTTAATACTCTCTTTGGCTTTGCCCTTTGCCATGTGACACCTCCTTAAAAGGTATTGATTGATCCGCAATTGTTTTTTCTCTCAGGAACCAACTCCCGGAGCATAGCCCTGAACCTTTTACGACACGCTTTTGCAGGTACTCGTCGATTTGTCAGATCCGGCCAAAGATAAGGTTTTCAAATTCAATACACTACCGTCGGATTCTCAGAAGCTGAAAGGTAATTTGTGCATTAAGGCCAAGCAATGTGAAGATTCAATCCAGATGAACCCGCCGGCATATTATTAAGCATTTAACGACTACTCCAAAATTACTGCAACATATTTTTAATGTCAAATTTTTTCTGATAGATATACCATTTGGGGGGAGCCAAACGCGCAGTGTGAAAATACAGGTGTTGCGCTTGCACCATTCTAATAATCTATCTGTTCATCGAACTTAAAGCGATGGTGCTTTTTTTTATCTTTAAACTTTCTTCTTTCCTGGCACTCGCTGTCTCTGTATTTGTTTTTACGGCATTGAGGGCAGCGCAAGGGAACGTCAAATCCTCTCTCCTGATATTTTTTCTGTTCGCCGGCGCTAAATTCAAAATCGGTATTACACTGGATACAGGTAAGAATCAGATTTTTCATGACTATTCTTGCATTTTGTGTCTTTAGAAATTAATTTGTCGATCACCCTTTTGCGGAGATGTATATCAGCCTTTGTTTCAACTTTCAATCACTTCAAACCGATTGACTTCGACAAGCAACTTCCCATCCTCGCGTTCAAGCACTTTGCCGGTAACCTTCACTTTTTGATTGATGCAATCCAATAATTTTTTCCCGCGCTTGTATGTCTTGACAATATATTCACTTTCATCAAAAGCCTGAATCGACACACCAATAACGTTACCGTTATCGTCCCATTGTTGCGGTATGAGAATACCGGTGACGGTTTGTCCGGGTTTTTTTTTCGATTTCACCTTGCTCTCCTCATGGAAGGGATATGTATCCGTATTGTTAGCTAGTGCCCATCCACGAATGGTTCTTTTACGCGATTTCGGCGTTGGGCGCCATGATTTGAATCCTCGAAATAGCCCGCTATTCCTGCGGTTCAAATCTGTCGCCCGCCTTGAACTCGCGCAAAATCCCTCATCCGTGAACGGACACTAATCAGATATTTAAACTACGGAAGCAACGAACATGCCAGAATTCAATCGCAGCGAGCATTGCCGAACCTTCTAACAATGCGATCCTCCTGTTATCATTTCAATTAATTGCTCTTTTTACCGGTGGTTGCATAGCCGTCAACTGTGTTAGGATAATCGTAACAGTGCTGTTTCCTGCGCACGAAATTGGCAGCGTCCCTACAATATCGGAATCTCGGATTCCGGTTTCGGGAAAATTCGGAACTAACTATTCCGAGCATCCCGTTGATCAAATCCAATTGATATTTTCCATTTGCTTTATTTTCCCCTGCACAAAGCCAATCGACCACATTGTTTTTTTGAACTGCAATAACGGGCGCATCCCTTGCCGGCAAAAATTCCCTGCGGCAAGCTGCCGGGAGCTTCCAAAAGCCTTTGGGATCAGGTCGCAGAAACTTGCAGTACTGCATCCGCAGCCTGGCAAACCGCCTGGGTAGACAACATCTACAGGAATAAAGGTTGGCAGGGATATTGCATCACATTCGTCTTGTCGGGCCGCTGCATTTTTTCCTGTAACTTCTATCCCGGATTTTTTCCAAGCTTTTTGAGGAACCCGATAAGAATAACAGCCCTAAAAAACACATTGCTAAAAGGATCGCTATATGAAACAAAAAGACATTAAGTTTTTTAAGAATCTGCTGGCCGACCAGCTTGAAGAACTTTTGGGTCAGGCCGATATCACCCTTCGGGGTCTGATAGATGATAAGGATAATTTGACGGATATTATAGACCGGGCATCTTTCGAATCGGATCGCGGTACCCTGCTTCGAATTCGGGACAGAGAAAGCCGGCTAATCCGTAAAATTCAAAAAGCATTAGAAAATTTGGAAAATGGTAATTTTGGAATCTGTGAAAAATGTGGCAAAGACATCTCAATTGAACGCCTCAAGGCCAGGCCGGTAACGACCTATTGTATTGAGTGCAAAACCAAAATGGAGGCTTTGGAAGCATGAGTTCAGTTCCGGTGGGGAATCCGAAATTTCCAGGGGTCGCGGACTCTCAGGATTATAAAAAACCAAATGATACCGAACGAAGAAAGGGTAATGAAAGGCGAAGTAAAAAGAAAGTACATTCAAATAGAAAATGTAAAATCTGCGGGGGAAACCCCTATCCGAACTATTTTTTCTGTCCATCCTGTCATCACAGGATCGAAGTGTATGAAGAAAACGACGAATAAAATGACCCGTTGAAAAAACCGTAAGCCGATACCCCCGATTTACCCCATTGCGGGTATCCGGCAACACCCTTCCAAGCATAATTCTGTTCCATTTTTTCTCCGCGACATAAATAACGGCATAAACAATTGGATATCATAACATTCAGTTCAAAAAAAGGAACCAGGTGTTCTGTTTTGGCTGTAAAGGGGGATATTTTTTCAAAATAGCCTTTTTTTAAGTTTGATTTAAGTATTGATCTATTATAAACATTCTTTCATATGTATTTTGTGGCAAAACTTTTTTGATTGCCACTAAGACACCAAGGCACAAAGAAAGAATGAAAAATATATCCTTTGTGTCTTAGTGCCTTTGTGGCAAATGTTTTTTGGTTTCAGATAGCGTTGTGTTTTCTTGAGTTATTTCTGATGGAATTTTTATTTTTTGGGGGTAAGAATGAGGTCTGCCCTGGTTGTATCCAACGAGCCGGAAGTTATCAAAAAAATATATGCCGCCTTTCGCCCGGAATACCATTCCGATAAGACCGCCGACAGAAACAGTGCCTTGGAAATCCTTGAGAAAAAACGCTATGATCTTGTTTTTATTGACCTGAAGATTTTCCTTGAATCGATTCAAGGCACAGACTACACCGCAGCCCTGCAGCCCTTCAAACTATTGTACCCTTCAATTGAAATCATCGTCATGTCCAGCCAGGACATGATCCGGGAAATGGTGAAAGCCGTAAAAGCCGGGGCCAGTGATTACCTGACCTATCCCATCGATCCGGATGAGGTTCGGCTGGTAGCTGAAACCATTAATGAATCCATCCTCAAGCAATCAGAACTGGACTATCTGAGGGATAAATTCTGGAGATCGGATTCATTGAAAATCATTCATACGAATAATGCCGCCACAGAAGCAATGTTTAAAAAAGTCCGTTCGGTCGCACCGACCAAAACTACTGTTTTGCTGAGCGGTGAAACAGGCACCGGAAAAAGTGTTGTGGCGAAGCTGATCCACAGACACAGCAATCGAGAGAATGCCCAGTTCATCAGTGTTCATTGCGGGGCCATTCCGGATACACTTTTGGAGAGCGAGCTGTTCGGTCACGAAAAAGGCGCTTTCACCGGTGCTGTCCGGAAAAAGCTGGGCAAATTTGAAATTGCCCGGGGTGGAACCCTCTTTCTGGATGAGATCGGCACAATCACGCCTTCGGCCCAGATTAAACTTTTGCAGGTACTACAGGACGGCACCTTCTCTCGCGTAGGAGGAGAGGAGACCATCGCAACCAACGCCAGAGTTATCGCAGCAACCAATTCGGACCTCAAAAAAATGTGTGAAGATGGTCATTTCAGGAAAGATCTCTACTATCGGCTTAATGTCTTCCCCATCGAAATCCCCCCGTTAAGGGAAAGAATTGAGGACTTTCCGTTGCTGATCAGTTTTTTTCTGAAAAAGTTGAACAATGATTTTCAAAAGAACATCCTTGACATTCACCCCCATGTCATCGAAACCCTGAAGAAATACGCGTGGCCGGGAAACATCAGGGAATTGGAAAATCTTTTAGAGCGGGCTTACATATTGGAGACTACATCCATGCTGACGCCGGAGAGTTTTCCCGGCGAACTGTTTGAAAAAGAAGCTGCGTCGGCTGTTCTGCCTATTGCTGCTCATCTTCCCCTGACAGAGGCAAGGCAAAAAGCAATCAAAGACTTTGAAAGGCAATATCTAAAAGAACTTATTTCACGAAATAAAGGAAAAATCAACAAGTCTGCCGAAGAGGCCGAAGTCAGCACCCGCCAGTTGCACAAGTTGATGCTCAAATACGGCATTCGCAAAGAAGACTTCAAAGCCCATGCCTAAACATTTTTATAAGCTGCAACAGCGAGCGCTAACTCTTTTTGACGGGTGCAAGATACAGGTAATCATTTCTGTTTTAATTGCAGAATTAATCTCCTGCTTTTTTTCAGCAAATTGATCGATGAATCGATATTTTGCTTCAACATGTCGAACAAGCTGATCTCGGCAAGATCCGGCGGCATCAGTTTGAGATTGATCTGGATCTGTTCATCCATAATGGCAATCTGTTGAACCGAGTTTTCCAGACTCGTTATCCTCACTTCAATATAATGGACCCGCCTTTTTTCCTTAAGGTCCATAAACAGGGTTAGCAAGTCATTTTCATATTCACAGATTGATGAGATGGCGTTAATGGCCAAGATTGTCGAAAGCCAAATGTTTTTATACTCGTCATAACTTTTATTGTCCTTACCGGAGCTTTGCAACTGCTTTTGAAGGTACTCGAAACGGTTCAAGTTATCGGACAGCGTCGTTAGAACGGATTGCAGCTCTGATTGCACATGGATAAAATCCGGTGATTTTGTTTCTGCATGCACCGGTTGAGAAGTAAAAAAGACAAGCACAAACAGGCAGACGGCAAAGGCTTTCCTCATTTTTCCGACCCACTTTCCTGAAAAAATAAAAGAAATTTGATCCCCTTTTAAAATTTGAAACGCTCAGTTTAGGTGAAAATATCTCGCTTTCTGTCATACGTTCATAGGAGAAAGCGTATGCTATGTCAAACGCAATTATTAATTAAAATTCCTTTGGGGCGGAGCCTGCCATTGAACATACGCCTGGGACCCCGTCAACGCGCTTCATTCGACCCGCCCTTTACAGGCGGCTTATTATTCTTTTCCTCGGTGGTTTCGTCATTTTCACCTTGAACAAGGATGCCGTGGGCTTCGGCTTCTTTGGCGGCAATTTCGGCTTTGGCCTGTGCTTTGGCGGCTTTCCGGGCGGTTTTATCGGCAATCGACTCGGTTTCCCGAACGTCTTTTTCAAGTTTTTCGATCAAAGCCCCATCTGCCGATTGCTGCTGCATTTTCTCGAGCTTTTTCCTGGCTTCCGCCGCTGCAGCGGTTGCTTCGGCAGCCTCCTTTTCAGCCGCCCCCGCCTTTTTAATGGCATCGTGAAGCGCATCAAGGGCGGCAGCTTTTTCTCCGGCCTCGCCCTCTTCGGGCTCAGCATCCAGTTGAACATCCTCGGCCGCCTTGACCAGCACCACATTGTCCGTCCTGGCCATCAGGTCCTGGAGTTCACCGCCAAACGGATCGCAAATTTGCTGCTGTCTGAACTGGAAAGGGGCAAAGATCATATCCGCATCTTTGGAAAAGCCTGCCAGCACGTCCACGTCGGCACCGGTGATAATGGCGGGAACAGCTTCGATGCGGGCCTCATCCAAAATACCGGCAAGTTCTTTCAGGTTCTCATCGGTCTTTTCTTGATAGTTGACCGCAACCAATTGGATGCGGGCGTCTTTCCAATCTTCGTGCCGGGTCATCAGGTAAGCGAACAGCAGCATCAGCCTGCTGGTATTGTCACCCCACCACCAGATATCGATGCGCCTTTCTGTCGGGTCGTCGTGCTTGAGCAATATCCGGTCGACGTGGCGGGTGGCCAAAACTATCGCATTGCAGCCCTAAGGCCGGCAGATTATTTGAGTTGATTGCTGCCTGCAGTTCAGCTTCCGCCTCATATTTTTGCTTGGACATGGCCGGGCCGTCGCCTTCCAGTATGCGAGCAACGGTGGTCAGTCCGCTTTTCCCGGTTATCCAGGCGGAAAATTGAGACAGTTTCTTTAATCGATCCGGATTTGCGGTAAATGTTAATACCTGGGGACGCCAGTCACGGGCATGCTGCGGGCTTTCGGAGGCAGCAATGAGATTGCTCCCTGACATTCTGGAGATGG
>JACKQG010002373.1_pt1 | contig 24744 bp, 17 predicted proteins | sample 8237621 | NCBI WGS metagenome assembly JACKQG01 (sample SAMN15677084, study PRJNA649215) | marine metagenome | biome: marine; feature: Black Sea; material: saline water; isolation source: suspended particulate matter (SPM) from the Black Sea western gyre | collected 2013-06-09/2013-06-10 | depth... | reverse complement strand
ATGGTTCTCTTACCCGACACCTGACACCCCTCTTCTGCGTACCCCGCATCCCGTACCCCGCATCCCGTACCCCGCACAAGAAACACCAAAGGGCGGCCTCCGATACCTCGAAGACCGCCCTTGGCGTGTTCCCTGGCGTCGGAGCGACGCAAAGCGCCGCTCCGACGCACAGTACAAGCTTCACCGTGAAGCGCCCGTGGAAGCAGTCGACCCAGAAACCGCTACCAACAAGCGTGATGCTTCGACCCAGGAGGGAGGGCTGTGCCGAGTTCCCGCATGCACGACACAAACGGTGAAGCTTCCGATAGGTCCTTTGTTTTGCTTTGATGTAGACGAAATCGCGAGAGTGCCTCCGCAATGTCGTCCGTTGATATGTCCATGATTCGGCCCACCGCGATCGCGGCAAGAGCCGAATGCAGATAATGCCGCCCCTGGACAGGCACCAGGAACGACACGCCGTCCGAGACAAACGATAACTCGCCCAGTCGGCTGCGAACGTCGTAGGCAACCACGTCGCAGTGGGAAGTGCGCCCAACCAACACGACGCGCGACTCCAGACGCTTGGCAATACCGTGCCGCCGCGTAACGTCGCCGTTCAACACCGCCCAGCCATCGTCGGACAAGGAATCGAGTGTTTCCGATTCGTAGAACGCTGAATCGCTGTCCGGCGTCTCATGGTTGGCGACGCAGTTAATAACAGCTATGTCTGGGGAGCACAAGTGCGATAATGTCCTAAACCTGCCCCGTTGGCCGGCTGCGTATTCCACCACACCAAAGTCGTGTGCTGCGTTCAGTGCCAGCATCGACAGCCGGAGCGCGAGGCTGCCGGCTGAGTCTCGGGCAGACATCGCGCCGACGAATCTCCTACAAAGCACCGCGTCGATCATCTTGGCCGTGGTCGATCTCCCCGCGTCGCCAGTCACCGCGATCACCTGGCCCAAAAAGCGGCGCCGCGACCATGCGGCCAATTGCCACAGAGCACACGCTGTGTCCTCGACGACAATGCTGAATTTGCCGGCCCAGGGTTCGACGTGCTGGCCGTCGACAACGACGCCCTGTGCACCCGCAGCGAAGGCGATGTCGGCTCGGGCGGCCGAATCGTGTTCCGCAGTCTCCAACGCCAGAAACACGTCGCCCGGTTGGACGTTTCGCAAATCTACGACAACGCGCCCAACAGGCTCCATCTCTCCGCCCAGCGGCGGCATCGAGCCGAGACGCAAGTGGCCTCGGATGATTTCAGTGAGTTCTTGAATGCAGAGATCGATCATCCCAGTGTCCCTAGTTGGCGAATTGCACTTCGCGGTTCAGCGGAATGACTCGTCTCGGTTCCTGCTCGTAGTCGATCTGCGCTCCGACTTCATACAACCACTTGCGGGCAACTTCATAATCGTCGAAGCACTGTTCCTCGTCGCCAACAACTTGGATCCCTTGGTCGCCTTTGCCGGCAATCAGAACGGCGTCGTCTGGCTTGGCTTCGCCCAACGCCCAACGAATGGCCTCCGAACGGTTCGGCAGCACGTGAGCCTTTGCCGGCCGCCGGTAGCCGTCAATGATGTCGTGCGCGATTTCCAGCGGAGGTTCCCAACGAGGGTTGTCACCTGTGATGATGCCCAGATCCGCTGAACGTTCGACGACTCGCCCCAACAATGGCCTCTGCGATGGATCGCCATCCGCATCGGCTCCGAAGACGCAGATCACTCGGCCCGACGTGACTTGCCGGAGCGTCCTTAGACTGACGGCTAGCGTATCGGGCGTCCTCGCGTAGTCGACGTACACGCCGAACGGCTGTCCACAGACGATCGGCTCCAAACGACCTGGCACGTGATCCAGCGATTCCAGCCCGCGGGCGACGGTGTTCAAATCCAGCCCCAGGACCAATCCTACGGCCGCGGCAGCCAAACAATTGTAAACGTGATGATCGCCGAACATGCGAGTTTGCACGGCAGCCGTTTCGTTACCGGCGCTCAGTAGGATCGTTTGTTCGCACGCATATCGCTCGACCACGCTCGCAGTCAATTCGGCCGGCATGCGCATGCCAACGGTCAATACAGGGCAATCCAAACGTCTGAGCAGGAACTTGCTGGCCGCATCGTCCGCGTTCACGACGGCAAAGCCGTGTGGCTTCAAATGCTCGAATAAACGGGCCTTCGCTTGGCGATAGTTGAAGACGTTGCCGTGGAAATCCAAGTGATCGCGACGAACGTTGGTCAAAACCGCCGCATCCAATTCGACGCCGGCGGTGCGTTTCTGTGCCAAAGCCTGACTGGAGACTTCCAGCACGGCATTCACACAACCGGCCGAGCGCATCCGGCTCATCCAATAGGCCAACTCGGATGCGCCGGGCGTAGTCCTGGTCGCCGGAGCGCATTCCGAACCATCGTGGTATGCAATCGTATTCAACACTCCGGTACGCTGCTTGGCTGCCTTCAGCACGGAGGCGATCAACATGCTGGTCGTCGTCTTTCCGTTCGTTCCGGAAACGCCGATCGTGCGCAACTGCTGGCTCGGATGTCCAGCGAGGGTCTGGCACAAACGTCCGTAAGCTTCACGACTGTCCGGTACGATGCAGATGGGCGCGTCGACGGGCAACTGCCTCTCGGCCAAAATCGCTTTCGCGCCGCGGCGAACCGCTTCCAGGACAAAATCGTGTCCGTCAAGATCCGGCGACTCGACAGCCACAAACAAGTCGCCTAGGCGGCAGCCATACGGATCGGCACAGCAAGACGAGATGCGAATGTCATGGCCGCCATAAATGCGACCGTCCGGGAAGACTTTTCGCAGACTCACGCCTTGGGTAGGCTGAAGTGATTGCATGTCGAAAGGCCTCCTTGCCGTACATGCCGTGCGGGAATCCTTCGAGGCACCTCGCCAAACTGGCGACGCACCTCTCTGCCAAGAATCCATCCTTGGCTGAAAACCGAATGGGTCATTTTTCCATCGCAGCAAATCGTCCTTCTCTTGCGCGAATTGTTTTGAATTGGTCGCGAGGTGTCAAGGCGAAATATTGCCCACAGGGGCGCCCGTGGAGGTCCGGCCAGTGGATATCGCAGCGGTGCGAAAGCAGTGATAGCGTCACGTTCCATTCGGACGATTGAACTGTTCGCCGACGGACAGATCCGATAGAAAACGGCATAGACTGGGAACATGGCACGAAGGAATCTGGCCGATGGCAACGGAAGCCCCCAAACTGCGAGTTCGATACCGCAGCTACATCGTCATTCCCGCTCGTCTTGCCTCGACTCGTTTGCCGCGCAAACTCCTGTTGCGCGAGACCGGAAAAACGGTCCTACAACACACCTACGAATCCGCCGGCCGGGCACGCAGACCACTGGGGATCTGCGTCGCTGCCGATCACGAGGAGATCGCTGCAGAAGTCCGAAGCTTCGGCGGCGAAGTCCGTATGACGAGCCCCACGGCGGCCAGTGGAACGGATCGCGTTGCCGAATTGGCACGCTGGCTGCCCGACGTGGACGTGGTGGTCAATGTCCAGGGCGATGAACCGGCAGTTGCAGGCGATTCGATCGATCTGGCGATCAGCTTGCTCGAAGATAACCCGCAAGCTGTCATGTCGACGCTGGCAACGCCGATCCGGAATCGCGAACAATTGGAGGACCCCGCTTGCGTAAAGGTGGTCTTCGACCAGTGGGGCCGAGCCATGTATTTCAGCCGCAGTCCGATTCCCCATGTGCGCGAGTGGGACGACCAGCTACTTCACGCCGATCCGCCCCATTTCTACCAACACATCGGCCTCTACGCCTATCGCCGGGAGTTCCTGCTCGGGCTTGCCGAGATGCCACAATCTCGTCTGGAGAAACTGGAAAGCCTCGAACAATTGCGGGTACTCTCGTCGGGCCAGACGATCCTGGTAGGCGTGATCGACGAGCCGACGGTGGGAATTGACACTTCCGAAGACTATCGGGCATTTGTCAGGCGAGCACGAAGTTGCTAAGATGCTGCTCCAGGGCCAAGTGCCTTGGCCATGTCCCATTTCCCGCCACCATCTCACTGTTCATCCGTAAAGTGTTTCCCTGAAAACGCTTACGTCATATGCGGGATGTATTCGAGTTGCATTTTGCGGGTGCTAGCAGGAGTCATTTGCCAGGAAGGTGAACTAGCGAGATGAGCAAGCATATATTTGTTACCGGTGGAGTCGTCAGTTCTCTTGGCAAGGGTCTCACCAGCGCTTCCGTGGGCATGTTGCTGGAACGCCGCGGGCTGAGTGTGAAGCTGCAGAAACTGGATCCGTACATCAACGTCGATCCAGGAACGATGAACCCCTACCAGCACGGCGAGGTGTATGTGCTGGACGATGGAACTGAGACCGATCTGGATTTGGGCCATTACGAGCGGTTCACTCATAGCCCGCTGACACGCGATTCCAACTATACGACCGGTCAGATCTACCTGTCGGTGATCGAAAAGGAACGACGAGGTGAATTCCTGGGAAAAACGGTCCAGGTCATCCCTCACATCACGAACGAAATCAAGGGCGTTCTTCACAAACTGGCCGATGACGAGACCGACGTGGTCATCACTGAAATCGGCGGCACCGCGGGTGACATCGAGAGCCAACCGTTTATGGAGGCGATCCGCCAATTCGCGCTGGACATTGGCAAGGAAAACTGCCTTTACATTCACCTGACGCTTGTGCCTTATCTGAAGGCGGCGGGCGAGTTGAAAACGAAGCCAACGCAACATTCGGTTGGCCAGTTGCGCCAGATCGGTATTCAGCCGGACATTTTGATTTGCCGTACCGAAAAGACGATTCCACTGGATGACCGCAAGAAAATCGCCTTGTTTTGCAACGTCCCGCTCGACGCCGTGATCGAGGAAAAGGACAAAGAGCTTTCGATCTACGAGGTTCCCCTAAGCCTGGTGGAAAACGGGCTGGACGAATTGATTGTCAAGAAGCTCAATCTGAAGGCGGATACACTCGACCTGGACGACTGGCGCGACCTGATCCATCGGCTGCGCAACCCGGTACGCGAGGTAAGCATCGCGGTTGTCGGCAAATACGCCGAACATCTTGATGCCTACAAGTCGATCTACGAATCGCTCGATCACGCAGGCATGCAACACGAGAGCCGAGTGCGCATCGGCAAGATCCGCAGTGAGGATATCGAAAAGCAAGGTCCCGAACGTACGCTGAGCGGCTATGACGGCGTGCTCGTGCCAGGTGGCTTCGGAGACCGCGGAATCGAAGGAAAGATACGCGCCGTAGGCTTTGCTCGCGAACAGGGAATTCCGTTCTTTGGGATTTGCTTAGGTCTGCAGTGCGCCGTGGCCGAATTTGCCCGCAACGTAATTGGGCTGGACCATGCCAATTCCACGGAATTCAACGAGGATACGCCTCATCCGGTCATTTGCCTGCTGGATGCTCAGCGGAAAATTGTCGACAAGGGCGGCACGATGCGGTTGGGCGCCCAGCCAACCGACCTGCAACCGTCCAGCCTGGCAGCCAAGTGCTACCAGACCAACTTCATCACGGAGCGGCATCGCCATCGCTACGAGTTCAATAACGCCTACCGGGACCAATTCGAGAGTAACGGGATGCTGATTGCCGGTACCAGCGACGAAGGAAAACTGGTGGAAATCGTTGAAATTCCCAACCATCCATGGTTTGTTGCGGTACAGTTTCATCCTGAATTCAAGTCCAAGCCTACGGCGGCCCATCCGTTGTTCGCCGGCTTTGTCGGTTCGGCAATCGAACGACAGGACAGCCGTAGCCAACGTGCGCAGGAGATCCAGGTATGAGTGACTCCCAGGAAGAAGATCCCAAAATCATTGTGGACGAGGACTGGAAGAGCAAAGTCGAACGGGAGAAGGAGGAAGCCGAAGCGGTTCGGGAAGAGGGCCAGCCGCAAGAGAGTCAAAGCGAGCAAGGGCCACGGCCGGACTCGCCCGAGGCTCAGCTTCCAGCCGCATCGTTCCCCGCGTTGGTCACCTCGCTGGCGGCGCAGTCGCTGATGGCCTTGGGGCAGGCACCGGATCCGGCGCAAGGGCACCCTGTCGTCCGGCCCGACTTGGCCAAACACTGCATCGACACGCTGGGAATGCTGGAGGAGAAGACCAAAGGGAACCTGACGCCCGAAGAATCGAAAATGCTTTCGGACATCCTCCACGATCTGCGGATGATTTTCGTTTCCGTTGGCAAGACATCGTCTGAGGAAGACAAGAAGTAAAAAATGGGCGATGTGCTCGGCCGGCGGAACGAGTTACGCCTGACGACAACCGGTGACTGCATCCCAACAGAGTAACACAGGCTCGCGGCGCTAGTCGTTCCACCGTGCCGGGCACAAACGCCCGAAAAAAAGGTTCATCCCGAAAGATTGTCAAACAACTGCCGGAATTCCGGCATTTTTCCCTCGATGTATGCAAACCAGGCATCCGGCCGCCACACTTCTACGCACAGGGCAGCCCCTACCACCAGGAGTTCCCCGCCTGGGTCCACTCCGAGAAACTCCCGAAAACTCTCCGGGATCGACAATCGTCCTCGTCCCCCGAGGCGGACGACCGTGTGACGCGTCGATAGCAGACGGCCCAGCATCTGGACATCTTCGATCCGGCCGGCCAATCGGCCCGTCTGCATTTTGTCTTGGACCAAACGGACGCCTTCGTCCAACTTGCCCTGCCAGTCCGCAGCGTTCCACAGGCTGAGTGCTCCGAGGCGTTCTTTCGCCAGAATGCAGTCCTGCCCGGACGAGGTCGCTAAGTCCGCCAATTCGGCCGGTAACGACACGCGATAGCGTTCGTCCAGCACGCGGCGGTGCTCGCCAAGGATAAACGGTTGAGACATCGCTGGACTGATGTAGTGTTGATGCCATCATGGCGAATCCGTTCAACAATCCCATCCGTTGTGTGTCGGCCATCCGCCGAACTGCGTCCCAGGGCCGCCCATTGCCCTTGCTTCGTCCTTGGTTGGGCCTGATACCCCGCATGCAGCTTTTTTATTGTCAGGTTATGGGCCTTGTGCCCCACTTGGCAGCAGTCTAGCAACTGGCCTCGGCGATGCAACCCTTTGGAAGAAAAGTTTTCGCGATTTGTTGGAGATCGGGATTTGACACCTACCGGTAGCTACGTTCGCCAGAACGTGGGTTGAGCGCCCCGCTTCCCACGTTCTGGCGAACGTGGCTACACGCGGTTGGTGGCTTATTCTCGCGCTGCTGCCTGAAGTCGAAATCCCGCCCGAATTTGTGCAGGCATCCGTGCTAGCACACCAGCAGAATCGACGTAGCCCATCGGCCTTGACTCGGGTAAACTACGCCCTTCGATGTCCAGTAGTCTGGACGGAGTAAGTGGATGCGCGCAGGCCCCCGGCTTGCCGGCCACATGAATTGGAGCGCACGGAGGTGCTCGATGTCGGTAGAAGCATTTCGTTTCCTTCACGCATCGGATTTTCGTCTTGAGCAGCCGCTGTACGGACTGACCGAAACGCCCGATCATCTTCGAGAACTGCTGGCCGACGCACCGCTTGAAGCTGCAGCGCGCGTTTTCGAAACCGCGATTCTCGAGGACGTCCAGTTCGTCGTCCTCTCCGGCGACGTCATGGATCCCCGCTCGGCAGGTCCTCGCGCGATCTCGTTCTTGCTCGAGCAATTTGGGCTGCTTGGCGAGCAGAAGATCCACGTGTATTGGTGTGGCGGACGGGATGACTCGCCCGACCGTTGGCCGGATGACTTGACGCTACCCGACACGGTGCATGTATTCCCCACAGGACAAGCAAAGCAGTTCATCCATTCCCGCAACGAGATACCTGTGGCGACGTTGATCGGCACGAGTTCCTCGGACGACGGAACGGTTCACGCCGGCGAGTTTCGTGCCGAGCCGACCAATCGCTATACCGTAGCCGTCGCTTTCGGCGAGGCGGATGCAAGCTCGCTGGCAGGTCACAAGCAGATTGACTACTGGGCGCTCGGTGGTCGTCACCGGCAGAAGACGCTGTTCGAGTCGCCGCAGACGGCCCACTACTCTGGAACGCCCCAGGGGCGTTGCCTGAAAGAGGACGATGCCCACGGTTGCACGCTGGTTCAGGTCGATCCTGGCCGCAAGGCACGCACCAAGTTCATTCAAACGGACGTGGTGCGATGGCGCAACGAGTTAGTTGCCCTGGAGGAAAACGCGGGCCGCAACGAGTTGCAGCGCGAGTTGCGCAGCCGCATGCAGCGAATCGCTACCGAAGCGTCCGGGACGACGGTCCTGATCGCGTGGAAGGTACGGGCCGAGGGCGCGTTGGTTGGTTCGCTTCGTGGTGGTTTATCTCATGAGCTGACCGACTGGCTCCGGACGGAATTTGGCCGAGCCCGGCCGGCAGCCTGGACGATATCGCTGGACGTCGAGGCGAATGCCGACGTGCCGGAGGAGTTGTACGAGGAAGATACGATTCTGGGCGACTTTCTGCGAGCGGTGCGCGAACACCAGCAGAATGACCGCCTCAGTCTGGATTTCGGTTCACTCTTGCCCGACATGGGCAAGAACCAGGCGATCCGTGCATCGCTGCAGTCGGTCGAGGGGGAAGCCCGATCGTTGCTGCTTGAAGAGGCGGCTGCCTTGGGAACAGATTTGTTGCAGGGGGAAGAGGCACTTTAGCAGACATCATTCTCTCATTTAACCGCGAGCTAGTCGGGGAAACTGTGCGGCCGGAGGCTGTGTGAGGCTAGTACCTCATGACACTTGGAGTTGTCAGTAGGATGGGCATTCCTGCCCGCCTGGTTGGGGTCGGGCAGGAATGCCCAACCTACAAAAGCAAGAGTCGCGAGGTACTAGGACCGCTCGCAATTCGTCCACAGGAGGTGGAGACGCGAAGGTGAGAATCACCGATATCAACATCGACGGCTTCGGTATTTGGAGCGACCTTGGGCTGGAACACGTATCCGAGGGGCTTTCGGTCCTTTACGGTCCGAACGAGGCCGGCAAAACGACGCTGCTGGAGTTTGTCCGCAGCGTGCTTTACGGGTACTGCTTCGAGCGGAGAAGCCGCTACCTGCCGCCAGTGGCCGGTGGTCGCGCCGGCGGCTCGTTGGGCGTGATCGGCGCCGGTGGCCGTTTCACGATCAAGCGTACTCCCGGCAGCGGCTTGAGTGCGGAAGACCCGGGGCGCGTCGAAGTGCTCTCGGCCGGCGGTGCTCGCCAGGGCCAGCACGTGCTCGGCACGTTGCTGTCCGGGATCGACGAAGCGATCTTCAACAACGTCTTCGCCGTGGGGCTGCGCGAGTTGCAGGAGTTGGGAACGCTGGACGACACGGAGGCGGCGGCCCAACTGTACAAACTGACCAGTGGACTGGATCGCGTCTCGCTGGTTGACGTCATGCGCCAGTTGGAGGCAGCGCGTAACCGTACTTTGGCTCCTGACGGTAGCGAATCACAAATCGTGGATCTGCTGGCGCGCCGCGACAAGTTGCAGACGGAAATCAAGGACCTTGTCGCCGGCGGCGGGCGCTGGGCCGGGCTGGCTTCGCAACGCAACGAACTCCAAGAGGAGGTCGCCAGGCTGGAGGAAAGCACCCAGCGCATGGAACGCGAGTCGCGCGCTGTCGAGGTAGCGATCCAGGTGCGCGAGGACTGGTTTCGACGCAAGGACGTTCGGGAACGCCTGGAGAAGCTGGGGCCGCCGGTTCAACTGCCCGAACGCGTCGTCGAACGACTCGATGCCCTGAATGCCCAAATCGCCGAACACCGCGAAGAGGTCGAACAAGTCAAACGCGCACGCCGCGTCATCGTGGAAGAAGCCGCCGCGCAGCCAATTAACCACCAACTGTGGTCGCGTGCCAGTCGCGTCGAGGCGTTGTGCGAACACGCGCCTTGGCTGTCGTCGCTGGAAAGCCAAATCAAACATCTTCACGAACAGATCGAAGAACTGGAGGGCGAGCTTCGATCCCAGTGGGAGCAGCTTGGGCTGTCTGCGGACGAGATGCCCGATTTCACTCCCGAAGTCTCCCAGCGGACGCTTGCCGAGGTGCGTGGCCCGGCTCGGGCTGTCAGTACGGCAAACGAACGGCTCGATGCGGCCAAAGCCGAACGTGACGACGCTCGTCACGAAGCCGAGGAGATTCGCGAACAATTGCAGGCCGAATTGGCCGATACCGGACAGGCCGAGTTGACAGACGCCCTAGAGGAAGCCGGGCATCGTGTCGCCATGTTCCGCCGCCGCGTACAGCTCGAAGAGCGGCTGGACAAGATGGACCGGCATCGCAAAGAGCTGGACGAAGACCGCCGCGAATTGCTGGAAGACCAGATTTTGCCAGTCTCGACGCTCGTATGGTGCGGAGTGCCGTTCGTCTTGGGCGCGATGATGGTTTTCGTGTCCCTATTCTGGGAATCGGTCGCCAAAGTCGGCTGGACCGTGGCAATCCTGGGGGCTGTCTGCCTGCTTGGCGCGGTGATCATGAAGATCCTGTTGGAACGTTCGGCAAGCCGCGAGTTGGACGATTGCGTCCGACAACTGGACAAGGTCAAGAAACAGATTCGAACATTACGTGAAGAGCGCGAGGAATTGGACCATGAGCTTCCGGCTGGCGGCGGTCCCCTGGACGCACGCGTCAGCGCGGCCGAAGAGTATGTGGAGAGGCTGGAGGAGTTGACGCCACTGGATGCACGCCGCCAATCTGCCTTGCACCGCGGCGAGACGGCCAGAGAAAAAATCACAAGAGCCGCCGAGGACTTGAAGGAGGCTCGCGGGCGTTGGCGTGAGTCATTGCGTTCGGTGGGTCTGCCTGAGTCATTCCTCCCGCAGCACGTGCAGCAACTCTCGGAAGGCAACGACAAGACCGTGCAGGTCGGCCGCCGTCTGCAGGCCCGGCGCGAGGAGTTGCGCGACCGGAAAAACGAACTTGCGGCGATCACCGAGCGGATAGACCAGGTGCTGGACGAAGTCGACATCACCGCGGCCAATAACGATCCAAGCATGCGATTGCGGCAGATCGCCGCGGCCATGAGCGAACAGCGTGGATGGATCGAACGTCGCAAGGAACTCAGGCAGCAACACCGTGAATTGAAGAAACGTTTTCGCGAAAATGCTCGGCAGTTGCGGAAGCTGGTGCATCAGCGCGATGCGTTGATCCACCAAAGCGAGGCCGAGGACGAAAGCCAAGTGCGTCGACTGGCGGCGAAACAAGACAAAATCGAACAACTCACGGCACGGCAGGAAGCACTGTCCGAACGGGTGGCGATCGCTCTTGGCAATCAGTGTTCGGAAAAGGCCGTGGCCGAGGTGCTGGAGACTCACGCTGAAGACCGGCTGGAGAAGTATTGGGATCGCCTTCTCGCACGCCTGCAAGATGCTCAGAATCGCTTGACGGAGTTGCACCAGACGCGTGGTGAGATTGGCCAGGAAATGAAATCGCTGGCCGAGGATCGCCGGTTGCCGGAGGCAAGGCTACAACTGGGTTGCGTCGAGGAGCAGATCCGCCAAACCATCCATCGTTGGCGAGTCCTGGCCGTGACCAGTTTGATGCTCGAAGCGATTCGGCAAATCTACGAGACCGAACGTCAACCCGAGACGCTGGCCGAAGCATCGACCTACCTAGTCCGTTTGACCGAAGGCCGTTATCAGCGAATCTGGACGCCGCTCAGCGAAGACAAGCTTCGTGTCGACACGGAGGACGGCGAGTCGTTGCCGCTGGATGTGTTGAGCCAAGGTACTCGCGAGGCAGTCTTCGTCAGCCTTCGGCTGGCGTTGGCCGCAGCCTACGCCCGTCGCGGTGCTCTTTTGCCGTTGGTGCTGGACGACGTGCTGGTCAACTTGGATGTCCGCCGCGCCAAAGCCGCCGCGGAAGTGCTTCGCGACTTTGCCAACTCGGGGCACCAGATGCTGCTATTCACTTGCCACCAGCACATCATGGAACTGTTTCACGCGGCGGACGTCGAAGTGCGTGCCTTGCCGACTCGCGAAGGCTTGGAGCAACTCGAATTGATAATGGAAGCCTCCGTCGTGGCAGAGGTGGCCGATCCGGAACCCGTCGAGGAAGAGGGCGTGGAGGCGGAAGAAGCCGCCATCGAGCCGGAAGAGACCGACGATGGATCATCTGAGATCGAGGAACCGGTGGATGACGTCGTCGCTGAAGAGACGGCGGAAGAAGAACCAACGGACGAATTGGTCGACGAACCGGAACCGGAAGAGACCGAGTATGCCCTGGTGGACGACGGCCAGGAACTGACCCTAGCTGGCCAGGAGCCCGAAGACTCGAACCAGGAAGACGTGACGGACCCCCACATTTCGCAAGCGTGCTGGTGGGAGGCAGATATCGACGATGCAGCCGCGTGAGTCGACGCGATCGACCCCACTTCTCTGCCTGACTCCTCATGCGGTGTGCGCAACCGCAAGTGCCAAAGTAACTTAGGTCCCTTCGTAGAATGGGCGTTGAAGTGCCATTGCTCAAGTCGCCGAGTATTGTGGACCGCGTTAGTTTCGTTTTTTTCAATTTCCCCGAAATAACGATTCGCGCAATACGAAAACTACTATAATACAAGGACTTATGCGCATGAGGTGCGCGACCATAGTAGAGCTGACGTCCGCAATCGGTTGCACTATGACCTGTTGGCCCACATGAAGGAGGCCCGTCCGATGGAAAAAATCAAGCAGCAAGTGGCTATTGCCCGTCGCCGAATGGTGTTTCGGAAGTTCCTGGCCGTCGCAACTTGGTCGGTTTTCGCCACGCTTGTGATCGCGGCGATCGGATTGGCGATTCCCAAGATTTGGGTGCTTGACGTTGATCCGGTGGCGTGGATGTGGAGTTGGATCGGTGGGGCACTCGGAGTTGGTCTGCTGGTCGCGACCGTGTGGACGTATGTGGTGCGCAATAACGCTATCGAGGCGGCCATCGAAATCGATCGCCGGTTCCAACTAAAGGAGCGTGTCTCCAGCGCTCTGTCGCTTGCCCCGGATGACGCGGAAAGCGAAGTCGGCCAAGCCCTGATGCAAGACGCCGTTCGCCGAGTGGAACGAATCGACGTGCGGGAACACTTCCCGATTTCGGTCAATTGGCGCGCCCTGTTGCCAGTCTTGCCAGCCCTTGTCATTTTTGTCCTGGCAGTGTTTGTGGAAAACGCGACACAAAAGGAGCCCGTTCAAGCGGCCACTGGGACAGCACTGGAAAAGACGCGTGTGAAGAAGTCGGTGCAGAAACTGAAGGAACGGTTGGCGAATGCGAAAAAGAAGACCGACGACAAGGATCTGCAAGAAACGGATTTGCTGCTGAAGGAACTACAGAAAGGCATCGACGAGTTGGCCAGTAAGGGCGACGCCGATCGGAAAAAGGCCATGGTGAAAATCAACAACATGGCCAAAGATCTGAAAGAGCGACGCGACAAGCTCGGCGGCGCCGACAAGATGCGCCAGCAGTTGAATGGGCTGAAGAACATCAAATCAGGCCCGGCCGACAAGATCGCTCAAGCCATGAAGGAGGGCGACTTCCAGAAGGCGCTGGACGAGCTGAACAACCTCCAGGAGAAGGTCCGGGACAACAAGCTGAGCGACGAGGAACGAGAGCAGTTGCGCCAACAATTGGACCAGTTGAAGGACAAGCTCCAGGAGATGGTGAACAATCATCAGCAAGCCAAACGCGATTTGGAGAAGGAAATCGAACGCCGAGAGAAGGCAGGTGACCTAGATGGTGCCGGCAAGCTGCAGCGACAGCTCGATCAGTTGAACTCGATGAACGACCAGATGAGCCAGATGCAGCAGATGGCCAGCAACCTCGGACAATGCAGCCAGTGCCTGAAGGACGGCGATGCGCAAACCGCTGGCTCCCGAATGAACGAGTTGGCCCAACAGTTGCAGGATATGCAGGACCAGTTGGACGAGCTGGAAACGCTGAACCAAGTGATGGACGAAATCGCCATGTGCAAGGACATGATGAACTGCCCGCAGTGTCTGGGCGAAGGTTGCCAAGGCTGCTTGGGACAATGGGGGCAGAGCGGCGGCAAGTCAGATGCCGAGGGCGGTTTTGGATTGGGCGAAGGCAAGGGGCAGGGCGCGCGTCCCGAGGAACGCACGGATACGAACTATTACGAATCCCAAGTGCGCGGGAATGTGCAGGCCGGCGAAGCAGTTCGTACCGGCTCGGCTGGCGGTCCTAACCGGGCAGGCCGGTCTTTCGAGGAAGTGAAGGAGCAGATTAGCAGCGAACTGAGCGAGGACGCGGATCCGCTGGTCGACGTACGGCTGCCGCGCAAAGAGCGCGACCATGCCAAGGAGTACTTCCAGCGATACAACAAGGGCGAGTAGACCAATCAAGCTGCCTGAAGGCACAGAAACCCGGCTTTTTCCGAAAAGCCGGGTTTCTTATTTTCTTGGCGTCAGAGCTGGCCTATTCCACGTGTGTGTTCGCTAGTGCTTTGTCAATCCTCAGATTTTGGGTCGGCGCCTTCGTGGCGTAAGCTTCCAGCTTGCGATGGACAGCGTCAAGTACTTGGCAAGCAGGATGCTTACCCCACTTTTTAGAATTGACGAAGCACTAGTGGTAAAGATTCAGCGACACGACGACTTCGGCATCGAAGGGCCTTTCGATGTTGTTGTGCAAGGGGAACACGCCGGCAACTCGCAGCGTCGTATTGCCGAACCACTCGGAATGCAGACCCACGGTTACGTTCGTCACGTCCACGTGGCCGAGCAGATTACCAAACTGGTACGTCTGCGGCAGAGTAGCCACTGAGCCGGCAACCACGTCCGCATCGGATAGCGTGGTGGTGTAGTGGAACTCCAGTATCGAAGCCAAACCGGTGATGACATTGGCGTAGGGATTGCGGCACAACCAGTATCCCGCCGAGATGTCCGCGTAAAGCAACGTCTGTTCGGTAAACGTGCCGAATGTGCCGGGCGGGGAAACGGTGTCCGTATAGTCGACCTGATTCCCGTTCATCGGAACGTCCAATTGGAGAAAGCCCTGACAGAAAAGTCGATCGTCCGCAGCGCGAAGGAAGCCGATGTAAGGAGCAAGGTGGACTGCTTGGTTGTGCATGGTGAAGCTGGTGGTCGTGAATTGACCGGTGACGTCGCTCCCGGTCGGCGCGTCAATGGCCAGCCCCGCCGCCACGGCACCGTAGTCCCCCAACGCCAACAACCGCTTGAGCGTCACCTGCAGGTTCCCCACGCTGCCGCCCTCGATGGCAAGCCCACCAGAGTTGAACTGCTGCGACGCAGCGAATGGTATGCGCAGGTCCACCGACCACAGGTCGTCCCGAAAAGTTCTCTCCAGGCCAATCGTGTAGCGATCGACGTGGGAGCTGAATTCCGAACCCGGCGCCGCGATGTTGGTGTCGGCTTCCAAGGCGTTGTGGAAGTGGTTGTACATGAAGTAGCAGCGGTTCATCGGCAGTGCTTTGTTGTTTTCGGCGACCTTCAATCGGTATCCGCCACCGGCAAGCGCCAAGTCCGATGCCGTAGTCAGATTGTCGGTAGCCTGGATCTGCCCCGCTTGATTGAAAAAGTCGCCCAGCATGTTTGGTACGCTGGCTAGACGCAGAGAGGGTGTGCGAAACGCCAACAATCCAAGATCCGGTACCAAATCCGTGCGAGGCGGCTCGGGTTGAGGTGGTATCCCAGCAGGCGGTTCGCTGGCCCCGCGAGGAGGCTTTTTTGCATCGGCAGCGGGAGCTTTCTTCGCCGGTGCCGGCGCGGCTGGTTTGGCCTTCGGTTTCGGGGGTTGGGCCACGAAAATGTCCTCCACCACCACGGATGTCGCCACCGGTTCGATGCTGATCTCCGCATCCTGCGCGGCGATCGGGAGCGAAAATGCGGCAACAACGATCAGAGAAAGCAGTATCGCTGCAGGCCAAAAAGCTGCTGACAACGCGAATCTGTCGCTGGCAACACGGCCCACACTAGTCCTCGAATCGCAGGGCGAATACATCACAACGCAGGTCCTTTGCTATTTCTGGCGGCGGCCTTCAATCGGTCGCCGCGCACCGACGGAGCGTACCTTCAATCACCGTATCGGCTTCTGCTCTTGAGTGGCGTTAGAGGAAACGCAAAGAGTGGCTAGGGGCGAGAAGACGGGAGGACTGCATTGACTTTGCATCCGGCAGGGTGAAGGTGACGGGTACAGAGTACTGGGTACTGAGTACTCACGGTTCCTTCCGCCGCTCAAGTTCCTGGATCGTTTGCTCAATCTCCTGCAGCTCCTCGCGGTATTTCTCGTCGTCCGGAAACGTGTCGGTCAACCAGATGAGTTGGTCTCGCGCCGCCCGCAGGTGTTCCAGAGTTGTTTGTGCGTTACCGCTTGCCCATTCCAATGCTGCGATCGCTCGATGTGCCACAACAAGATCACAACGATAGCGGGCCTTGACGGAATTCCGCTGAACCAGAGGCTGCAGGATATCAACGGCTTGCTGAAAGGACTGGAGAGCCGCTTCGCGCTGTCCGTCGTCGCTTTCGAGTTGACCGAGATTCATTCGCAAGGCGGCCAAGTCCGCTTCGTACTCGGGAACGTCGGGGTTCTGTTGTACGAGTTTCTCGATTTGTTCGAACGCTTGCTGGTACAGTTCGCGCGCTGCGTTTCTTTGCTGCTGATCGCTGAGAAGGTCGCCGAGCCGCCGGTAGCATACGGCTAGCCGATACCGATTCGCCAGTTCCCGAGGGGTTTCGGCGAGCAGTTCCACGAACAGCGATATAGCCTGCTCGAAATTCGATTTGGCCCCTTCGTAGTCGCGTTTTTCGAACGACAAGCAGAGGTTGGCCATGTTGTAACAGCCTATTCCCATGTCCCGGCGGGTTTCCGCGCAATCGGGGCACTCGACCAGGATCTTCCGTCGCAATGCTTGGGCTTTTTCGAAATTCGATCGTGCGGCCTCAAGAAGCCTGCCGTCCTTGGCGACGAGTCCGCTGTCCTTGTCAACCAAGCCGATGTTCATGCGGCTGTTTGCCAGGGTACGTCGATACTCTGTATTTGTTGGGGCACTCTTTGCCAGACTTTCGCGGAATTCCGAAGCGCTGCGATGCGCTTCGCGCGCTTCGTCGAAATCGCGTTGATTGTATAGAACGCCACCAATGGCGTTCCATGTGTCGCCGAGCATCACCAAATACTCTTGGGCATTGGGACGCTCGGCGATGAGTTGCTGCTGGAGTTCCAATGCCCGCTGATAGGATGACATCGCCGCATCCGGCGAGCCGATCTGTTCGGTGATCCGGCCGATACGGAAGTGAGTCATCGCCATTTCATCCTGGATTGTCGAATCATTGCCCCGTTCGTCGAGGAATCGCTGGTAGTACTCCAATGCCTCCTCAAGCAAATCCTGTCGCAACGGTTGCATGCCGGGCTGATTCAACAACGTGTTCTCGCTGACTCGCGTGTAGAACTTGTCGACCGCCTGCCGCGCATGACGATAGCCCGTCTCGGCGGTCTTCAACGCTGCGGTCGTCTTAACGTATCCGACCAGCATCGCTACCAGAGCCACAACTACAGCGATTCCCGTAGACGTGATCAGACCCGCGACCACCGGATTTCTTCGGCACCAGCGGACGGCCCGCCCCCACATGCCGATAGGCCGCGCCTGGATCGGCTCGTCGTTTGCGTACCGGCGAAGATCCTCGGCCAGCGTCAGGGCCGTTTCGTACCGGCGCGATGGCTCTTTTTCCAGACACTTCAGGCAGATTGTCTCCAAGTCTCTGTCGATCGAAGGGTTCAACTGGCGCGGCGGAACGGGCTCGCGGTCGATCACCTGCCGCAGCGTCTCCCAGCCGGTCGCGGCGCGAAAGGGTGGCCGCCAAGTCACAAGGTGATACAGTGTGGCCCCCAACGCGTACACATCCGACATCGCGGTGACCGTGGACGAGTCCTGGGCTTGCTCGGGTGACATGTAGGGCGGCGAACCCATGATCTCGCCGGTCTGCGTGAGCTGTTCGTCGCATTCCTGGAGTTTCGCCAGGCCAAAATCGGCTACCAAGGGACGATCGGTCCGCGAGTCCACCAGGATGTTCTGTGGCTTCAGGTCGCGGTGCAGGATGCCTGCACAATGGGCCTCGTGGACCGCGCGGGCCACTGGCTCCATGTACGTTGCGGCCTGACGACTGGCCAACGGACCTAAGCGAAGAACATCGGCCAAGCTGCGACCATCGACGTACTGCATGGAAAAGAACGGTTCGCCATCCACGTCGCCTACTTCGTGAACGCTAACGATATTCTCGTGCTCCAGGCGTGCCGCCGCCTGTACCTCGTGGTGGAACCGATCCAGGGCGCTGGTCTCCGTACCACTGGCCAGCGAACTCAAGAGATCTCGACGCACGACCTTCAAGGCTACGATACGGTCCGCCGCGAGCTGTCTTGCGCGATAGACAACACCCATCCCGCCGCGGCCAATCTCGTCGAGGATTTCGTAGTTGCCGTAGTGTTTCGATGGAAGGTCGGACGGCTGAACGTCGGGATGTGGTGCGGCGTGGGCTCGATCTGCATCTCGGATAGTGGGGTCCAGGTCATCTGCGCGGACGAAGGTGTCCATCTCGCAATCGTCTGCAACCAGGTCGGGAAACCGGTCGTGGAGCTCCTTGATCGAAGGCACATCGCCGCATTCCTGTCGCACCAAGCATTCCTGTCGCAACAAACGCAGCACGGTCTCTGGCTGATTGAGTCGAGGGAATCGCTCCAGATAGTCTTCGACGTGTGGCGGACTCACCGACGCATCGTCTTGGGACACCTCGTCCGATTGTTCTCGCCGTCTCGTGCTATTCTCCCAAGCCAATTCCAATTCGACGTGAACCAGTTCTTCGAGCGTTGGCAGGTATTTCGCTTCGGTTTCGGGCGGCAGGAATCGTTCGATGGGTTCCGGTCGGCCTTCGGTCCACGCGGCTTCGAACCGTCTGAGCAACGTTTCGTCGATCAAGTCCGTCTGAGAATGCGAATCTGTCATCCGTCGTACCGGTTCGTGGCCACGTTGAACGGCTTTTTGCCGAAAGACATGCGGAATGGGGCCGAGTCCCTCGTTCAAGACTCCTCGAGCATACCTTGCAGTCGCGACTGGACGCGTTTCAAAATGCGTCGCACGGTCCGCTTCGAACGACCAAGTCTTTCGGCGATCTCCGGATGCGTGTAATCTTCGATCCGAAGTAGTACGACTTCGCGCTCCTCGTCGTCCATGTCCTCTAGTAGACCCCGCAGTTCATCCGCAAACTCGGCGGCCTCGGCCGGCGAGGGATCGGACGCTGCGACCGGCACAGCGCCGATGCGGCTGCCGTCCAATGGTCGTTCATTTTCGAAGCTTCGCTTCTGTCGGCCGTGGTAGCGAGCCTTTTCGCGGACCTTGGCAACGGTGATCGCGCAGAGTAGCCGCCACAGGCTATCGCGATCGGCCAACTCGAACTGCCCCGCTTTGGCGCGCCGCAGAAACGTGCGGCAGACGGACTGGACGACGTCTTCCGGCCCTTCGCGCCGGTACAGTTTCGACGTCAGGAACTTGGCTGCCAGTCCTTGAAGGCGATCGCCGTACTGGCCCCAGAATTCGTTGACCACCTGGTCGTCGCCGTTGGCCAGTCGCTGCACCCATGACTGCCATTCGTGATCTTCGTCTGCCATTAAGCACCCTCGTCGGAACAACGTGCGGTTTGACTAGTCAAGCGGGCTCGACTGCCATCTTGTCCTTCAGCCGGAGTTGCTCCTCCAAGTACTCGATCGCCTTGTGCAACTGCGGGTCCTGCAGAGGCTCGTCTGCCCCTTCCTCTTTCGGTTTTGCGGTACTGTCTTCCCGTTCACCATTGAGAAAAGCATCTCGCTGCCGCCGGTAACTGCGCACCTCTTGGGCTTCTTCATCAGTCAAGATGATTTCGAATCCGTCGTCCGGCCGAACGCCCCAATCGTCCTCGTCGCTAGCGTCCTTCCGCCGATGGATGTTCTTGCCGCTGGGCCGCCAGTAGCTGGCCGTAGTCAGCTTCAGAGCAGCGTTTCCGCCCTCCATCTCGATGATGTTCTGCACGGTGCCTTTGCCCCAGGTGCGTTGGCCGATGATCTTGGCTCGATCGTGATCCTGCAGGCAAGCGGCTACGATTTCGCTGGCGCTGGCGGAAAAACGATTGGTCAATACGACCATTGGCACGTCGCAATCGATAATCGTCTCGGACTTGGCAGTAGCAGGGGCGCGGTGCATCTTGCCGCCTCGCTCGCGCGTGCTGACAATCACCCCGTTTTCGATGAACAAGTCGCACACGTCCACCGCCGCGGTCAGTAGGCCTCCTGCGTTATCTCGCAGGTCCAGGACCAGTGCATCGACTTCCCGATCCTTCAGAGTTTCCATCAGTTCTTCCACCGTGTGTTCACCAAAGGTGATCAGACGCACGTAGGTGATACGTGGGTTCTCGTCGAGCACAAAGTCCCAGGTGCCGTCCTTGCCGCGCCGGTCTCCGAGAACCGACTCGATGGGAATAATGTCTCGCGTGATTTCGACCTCAACCGGCTCGTCCTCACCCAGGTGCCGTACCGTAAGTCGAACCAGGGCTCCCGGTTTCCCTCGCATCAGTTTCACAGCGTCTTCCAGCTTCATCCCCATGGTGTCTTGATCATCGACCTTAAGGATAACGTCCCCAGCCTTGATACCGGCTCGATAGGCCGGAGTGTCCACAAGAGGACTCATGACCATCAACCGCTCCGTCTCCCGATCCATTTCCACCAGGATGCCGATGCCGCCGAATTCCTGTTCGAGCCCTTCGAGGAAGCGTTCTTTTTCGGTAGGGCTGATGTAGGCCGAGTATTGATCCAAGCCTTCAGCCATGCCTCGCATGGCGTTTTCGTAGAGCTGCCGGTAGCTGACTTCGTCCAAGTAATGCGCATCGATCATGTTCATGGCTTGGGCCAACGCGGAAGCGTATCGGTTTCGATCCGCTTTCACATAGCACGCCAGCGAAATGACCGACGCCAGAAAAATGGTCAGCAAGTTGCGTAAAGGCATGAATTCGCTTTCTGAACAGACCTACGATCGAAGCGTGATTGTTGAATCAGCGACGAGGGCGCGGCGCATGGTTGTGCCCTTGTTATCTTAACGTGGCCAAAGGGCACAACCAAGTAGGACGAAGGAGGTGTCGAGGGAAGGTGTCGGGTGTCAGGATGTGGGATGTGGGATGCGGGATTTCCTTCGATCTCTTCTTTCCCGACACCCGACACCAGTGTGGGTTCGCGCAGGCTACCACGTATCATCCTCGATGCCGAACTGATTCCAGCACTTCGGGAGCGGCGCCACAAGCCGCAGCGGCGTCTTGCGAACTGGGTGAACCAGCTCGATTTGCCGAGAGTGCAAGGCGATCCCTTCGGGAAACCTGGTCGTTGCTCCGTACTTTCGGTCCCCGAGGATCGGATGCCCTCGATGCGAGAGCTGGACCCGAATCTGGTGCTTTCGACCGGTTTCCAGCCGAACCTCCAGGAGCGTCGCTTGAGGTAACTGGGCAAGCGTGCGGTAGCTCAAACGTGCTTCTTTGGCCTCTGGGTGGTTTTCGTGGGTTGTATGCATCTTGCGGTGACGTTCATCTTTCCGCACCCAGCCCACACAGGCGGCTGCATCGGGATTGGGCACCCCTTCAACCAGCGCCCAATACAATTTATTGACACTGCCGCTGCGGAATTGTTCGGTCAGTCGGGCGGCAGCCTTGGATGTGCGAGCAATGATAAGGAGCCCGGTGACCGGTGCATCCAAACGGCTGACGATTCCCAGATAGACGTTGCCTGGCTTGTCGTATTTCTGTTTGACGTACTGTTTTGCCATCGTCAGCAGGCTTGAATGCTCCTTTGGGACGCCCATCACAGGCAGGCCCGGAGGCTTGGCAACAACCAACAAATGGTTGTCTTCGTAAAGGATAGGAAACGGGGCTTGCGTCATCGGCGGTTACAAACGGAAGGCGTTCGGGTATCCTAATGTCAGTAGCTGTATTATCCCCATAGATCGTTCTTTGTCACAGTCCCCGGTTCGGTGGACCTCAAGCAGGGCCGTATGTCGCTTCGATCGCCAGAGATCATCCTTGCCAGCCGCTCGCCGCGACGCCGGCAACTGCTGGAGCAAGCCGGCTACGAATTCGTAGTATGTCCGCCACACGATAGCGCGGAATCTGAGGCGGATCGTCCAGAGCCGCCGGCCGAGTTGGTCGCGCGCCTGGCGCGTCAGAAGGCCGAAGACGTTGTTGGGCGCACCGACGAAGGTCTTGTGCTGGGCTGCGATACGGTAGTCGAATGCCGCGGCTCGATTCTGGGCAAACCAGAGGATGTCCAGCACGCACGGAGCATGCTTCAGATGCTTCGCGGGAGCGAGCACCAAGTCTACAGTGGCGTGTGTTTGTGGCATGTCCCGAGCGACCACCGCGTCGTCAGAGTCGCCGTGACCAGCTTGCTGATGTCACCGATCTCCGACGAGCAGGTGGAGGCGTACCTGCGAACCGGCGATTGGGAGGGGAAGGCTGGCGCCTTCGGCTATCAGGACGGCCACGACTGGCTGCAGATTCTGGACGGAAGCGAATCGAATGTCGTGGGCTTGCCGTTGGAGTTGTTGGCTGAGATGATCCGGGAGTTTCAGACGTCATAAGTCGAGGCTTGCCATGTCACGAATTGGAACCAGACCCTTGGCCCAATTGCTTCGGCGTGTTGGGACGTCCATGCGTGCGGGTGTGGACGTTCGGACCATTTGGCAGAAGGAAACGGAACGCGGTTCGCCGACCCATCGGGAAAAAGCCGCGAGAGTCAGCGAGCGGATCGTTGCCGGCGACAGTCTGGCCGGCGCCATGGCCGCGTGCGACGGGTACTTCCCTCAGCTTGCGTGCGATCTAGTCGAAGTCGGCGAGACAACCGGCCGTTTGGACGAGGTGCTTATTGGACTGGCTGACCACTACGAACACCTGTTAGACCTGCGCCGTACGTTCCTGATGGGTCTTGTTTGGCCGGGGCTCGAGCTTTCCGCGGCCGTTTTCATCATTGGACTGCTGATATGGATCATGGGCATAGTCACCTCTGGTTCGACCGGCGAACCCATCCGCATCTTCGGTTTCGAGGCGGGGACGAAGGGGCTGATCACCTATGTTTTCTTTATCGCGGGAATCGTAGGCGCGATTGCCTGGTTTATGATTGCGTTGAGGCGAGGTTGGTTCGGTCCAAAGCCGATTGAATTCGCGATGCGAGTCCCGGTGATTGGGGGTTGCCTGAAAACGGCGGCCTTGTCCCGTCTGGCTTGGACCCTGTCCTTGGCCCTCGATGCGGGGATGGACGCACGACGCTCGATCAAGCTGGCGATTCGAAGCACGCAAAACGCCTACTACACATCGCAGATGGACGAAGTTGACGCGGCGATTGTGCAGGGCAGGGAATTCCACGAGGCGTTGCGCGGTACGGGGCTCTTTCCCGACGAATTCCTCAGTTCGCTGGAAACTGCCGAAGTGTCCGGGACGCACAGCGAATCGCTAACACGGCTGGCCAACGACTACCGCGACCGCGCCAAGGCCGCCGCAAAAGCGCTGACGGTCGCTTCAACGTTTGCCGTGTTGGGCTTGGGCATGCTGATCATGGTGGTGCTGATCTTCCAACTGTTCTTCACTCTGATCATGCCCATGTATACCGATCCGATGAACGCATTTTCATAGAGCAGGGTCGATGCGCGTCCCTTTGATAGCCTCGCAAATCCACGAATCACCGCGTCGAGAATCGTTTCGCTTGCGTTTTGATGTCCACACCCACAGCGTCGCTCCAAGCAGCAAGCAGCTTCGTGGTCATTGCTCCCGGCTTCCCGTCTGCAATCGGACGACCGTCCACATCTACAACAGGCCAGACGCAAGGGCTTGTGCTGCACAACATGACTTCGTCCGCTTGAAGCACATCGTCGACCGAGAGATCCCGGTGCAAGAATGGGATGCCGGACTCTGCGGCCAATTCCGCGACCATGCCGACGCTCACTCCCGGCAGGATCTTCTCTTTGGGCGGCGAGACGATTCCTTCGCCGAGGTTGTAGATAACGATATTGGCCGTGGATGCCTCCAACACATGGCCGTCGCAATCCAATAGCAGCGCTCGGGCATCGGGCCGCACTCGTCTTGCCTGGGCGTCGGCAAGGTAATAATGCATGCGGCTGCGGCATTTCAGTTCCGGCGGCCAGCATGCGGCGGGCACTTGCTGGACGTCGCTAACGACCAACGACTGCCCGTGTTCGTACTTATCGGCGTACAAGTGAAACGGTAGCGGGTACGTGTGCATGCAAACCGTCGGCCCCGCCTCGCCCGCTCCGCCCGCGACGGCCGCCATGGTCGAGTAGGGCCCCGGTGTGATGAAAATCGACAACCCCAAATCGTCGCCTTCATCCAACAAAGCGTGATTCTGTTCCGCTAATTCGACAGCCGCCTTCTCCAATTTGGACATGCTGACACCGGGATCGATGCCGATGATGTCTACCGAATGGGAGAGACGCGTCAGATGCTGCTGAAGCCGGAACAGCCGCCCGGCGAATGTGCGCACCTGTTCAGCCACAGTGACGCCCAAGACAAAGCCGGCGTCGTACACCCGGAGCGCGGCTTGCGACGCGGGAATCAGTTGTCCGTTCAGATAGGCAAGCGGTGTGGGCACGAGAGTGGGAATCCGGATGTCATTAACGGCGGTTTATGGGGCGTCAAGTACGCATCGATGAACTAATATCCGGAGGCGCGGCGGCGACACAATGACGGGGGCTACTGCCACAGCACACACTGTCGCACCGCGGTCATTACCCCCCGCGACGCGAAGGAGAAACGGGCGGCGTGGGTGTTACCGATTTTTGGGGGAACAATCTGCTGCCCGATCCGCGGCGCCTCGTCCTCCACTGCCGGCA
>JACKQG010001588.1_pt2 | contig 24758 bp, 5 predicted proteins | sample 8237621 | NCBI WGS metagenome assembly JACKQG01 (sample SAMN15677084, study PRJNA649215) | marine metagenome | biome: marine; feature: Black Sea; material: saline water; isolation source: suspended particulate matter (SPM) from the Black Sea western gyre | collected 2013-06-09/2013-06-10 | depth... | reverse complement strand
TGGCCCATTTCTCTATTGCGGCACGGCATCGGAGGTAGCCTTCTTCCGTCTCGTTCTCGGGCGCGTCGAGCCGCATGGACTTCTGATATGCCCGGATCGTCTATTCCCAGAATACCGTCCACGGACACCGTTCGCAACGCTAAGTACGGACCGTATGATCAGGGTGGTCAATCGGCCGCTAAGCGGAGGTTGGTATTGTTTGCAGCAAACTTCGAAACGCATCGAATGCTGTCTTTCTCCCAAATTCGGCACGGGCAACCGCGCATTTGTTTCCAAGCACTGCGTAGTCCGGAAGCAACCAGCGGCGGGATTCCATCGAAAGCTTCATCTGGCCATCGCCGGCGACGACCATTTCGGCAGCTTTGTCCAGGCTGTGCGGAGCCGCGACTGCGACCAGTTGAACGCTGAAATCCTGGGTGGACATCTTTCAGCCGGGTTATGCCACCTAGGAAACATCGCCTACCGCCTCGGACGGCAAGCCTCGCCGAAGGAGATCCTTGCTGAGCTTGAATCACGCAACCTCTTCGACGACCAACAAGACACGTTCGAGCGAACGCGGCAGCATCTGGCCCAGAATGGCGTCGATGTCGAAAAGACGCCACTGACGCTGGGATCCTGGCTCGAGTTCGATCTGGACACCGAACAATTCGTCGACAACGCGGCCGCCAATTCGATGCTCACGCGAGAGTATCGCAAGCCGTTCGTCGTCCCATCCGAGAGCGAAGTCTGACGTGCAGCGAGACCACCCGAACATCTCATTACTCCAACACCCCCGCCCGGTTCTACATCGAGGACAGCACGTACCCGCAAGTCATCAAGGACAACTTGCCGCTGTTGAAAGACACAAAGGTCGTGTTCGTCCCGTCGGTCGGCAGCCGCACGAAGATGGACCGCCACGACCCAAAGGCGGTCGAGATGGCGGTGAACGAAACACGCTCGGCGAGGGGTCAGTTGCGATGGGGAATCGTGCTTGCTCGTAAGGTCTCCTATAATGGGAGATCGTTTTGAATCGGCTAAACTCTGACCCGCTTAATCTATCCCACCTTATTACCAACAGAAGGAAACGACCATGGAGAACCCCCGGACCACACGCCGCGAATTCTTGCGGAAATCGACCGTGGCGGCAGCCGCGGTTGGCGCCGTGCCGTACTTTGTTTCGAGCCGAAAGGCCTTCGGCGGCGAGTCGGCCAACGATCGGCTGCAGATAGGTTGCATCGGCGTAGGCAGCATGGGCACTGGCGACGCCCGCGGCCATGCCGGCTTCGGCGACATCGTCGCGGTTTGCGATGTGGACTCGCGTCATGCCGACCGGGCCAAGAACGACAAGAACATCGGCAAAGGCAAAGCCGACGCCTACAAGGACTACCGCCAGGTCCTCGAACGAGACGACATCAACGTTGTCAGTGTGGTCACGCCCGACCATTGGCATGTCAAGATCGCCATCGAGGCGCTACAGGCCGGCAAACACGTCTTCTGCCAGAAACCGCTGACGCTCACCTTGGAAGAAAACCAACTGATTCGAGCGGCCTGCAAGAAGTACAAGGACCAGGTCTTCTTCATTGGCACTCAGCAGCGCAGCGACAGGGGCAAGTTCCTCCGCGCCATCAACATGGTGCAGAAGGGCCTGTTGGGCGACATCAAGACGATCACGGTCGGGATCAACGGCGGGCCCACGGGCGGCCCATTCGCCAAGACCGATCCGCCGGTGGAACTCGATTGGGATTTCTGGCTTGGCCAAGCGCCGAAGGTCGATTACATCGACAAACGCTGCCACTATCAGTTCCGCTGGTGGTACGAGTACTCGGGCGGCAAGTTCACCGATTGGGGCGCCCACCATGTGGACATCGCCACCTGGGCGATCGAGCACGACAAGGAAGGCATGGGACCGATCGAAATCGACGGGACCGACGCCAATCATCCGGTGCCGTTCAAGGACGGCTATCCCACGGTGGACGACTGCTACAACACCGCCCACGACTACGCCGTGAGGTGCAAATTCGCAAACGGGATCGAGATGACGGTCGATAGCCGGAGCAACAACGGCATCCTGTTCGAAGGAACCAAGGGCCGAATCTTCGTCAGCCGCGGCAAGATCACCGGTAAGCCCATCGAAGAAAATTGGGACGAAGGCAAGTTCGGCGACGAGGACCTCATGCGCCTGTACAAGGGAAAAACGCCCGAGGGCCACAAGAACAATTTCTATCGCTCGATCCGCGAGGGCGGGTTACCCCTCTCGGACGTGTACAGCCACGTGCAGGCGTTAAACACTTGCCACCTGTGCGCCATTGCCGCTCGATTGGGCCGCGCGATTAAGTGGGACCCGAAGGCAGAGAAGATTATCGGCGACGAGCAAGCCGCATCGTTTTTCGCTCGCGAACAACGCAAGGGTTACGAGATTCCCAGCGTGTAGACGGCCGTCATGGCGATGAAACCTCGGAACGGGGCAGGCCACGGCCTGCCCCGTTTGTCTTTCTTGGTGTTTCCGCGTATGGGATGCACGAGACTGTTTAACCCGAAGCCGAAGGCGATGGCGTGCGCCGCGAGTGGACAGTCTATCCCACTGCCCACCGTCGCCTTCGGCTTCGGGTTAAACGGGAGAGAGGCCAGGCAAGTCAATTGACGAACACAGAGTCAGTATCGGCCGCTGCGAGCCCTTGCGTATTTACTGCTCGCCGAAGCAAGTGATGCTTCCCGCTTCATCCACAATGTACAGACGCCCATCGGCGGCTGCGGCGCCGTTGAACACGGGGGGCGACGGCAACTCGTGCTCGGCGAGTCTCTCGCCGGAAGCCGAATCGACGACACACAGCAACCCACCTTTGCGGCCTTCGAACGCGCCTAACGGATCCTGCGGATCTACGACATCCGGAGGACCCGCGACGAACAGACGCCCGCCGGCCAGGACCATGGCGCGGATTCGTACGGGAATCCTCTCCGTCCAAGCAGACCGCTTGCCATCCACGTTCTTCGCGAACAGTAGATATCCCTTGTTGGCCGGAGTGAAGAACACGGTTGGATCCAGACCGCGCAAGGTGTCGAACATGCGCACGTAATAGACGGATCGGTTGTCGTGAACGATCAGCCGCGCGTATTCCCCACCGAACGTCCATGGTGTTCGCTTGAAGTAGCTGTCTTCCACAAAACCGCTTCCCGTCTCGAGCGGGGGCTTTCCGCGTGCACGATTCAACTCTGCATCGAAAGCCACCGATCGCATGTAGATGTTGGCCCCGTCCCCCATCAGGATATCCGGCAGCGAACCCATAGGCAGTTTGAAGTTCACGTCGAAAGTGTCTTCGCCTTCGCCCGAGGAACTGGTAGCCTCCTCACGAACTAACTTCTGTCCCGAGGAGTCGATGGCGTAATCAGGGCCTTCGAGTTTCGTCTCATAGCGCAGTTCGCCAGTGGCGGCATCGACGCCGTACAACCAGATGCCGCCGTCAAGCTGTGAAGACCGCCCTGCGGCGAAATACGCGATACCGTTCTGTACAAGCACACTTCCGTGCACCGGCCACGCCGACTCGAACTGGCCGAAAGCGCCGATCAGCCTCTCCGCCGGCGCTGCCCGGAAACGCCATGCCAACTGCCCGTCGGCGGCGCGCAATGAATACACCCATCCATCCGCTGAACCGAACACGACCGTGCCCCGGAAATACGTTGGCGGCGAATCAATTCGCCCGCCCGCGGCAAACTCCCACAGCTTGCTGCCGTCCCGCCGGTCCAGGCACACGACATGATGTTCGTCGACCAGCGAAGCGAAGATCCTGTCGGCAACGATGATCGGCGGGGAAACGCGGCTGCCAATCGTCGCTCGCCATAACGGAGCGGCTTCGTCCGGGACTTCGGTGTCGACCGATCCCGTGCGCATCGAATCGTGACGGAACGCCGGCCACGACGAAGGGGTCGGGTGTCGGGTGTCAGGTGTCGGGGAAACGTCACCATACGCCGGTCCCTTATTCAGCCTCTTTCCCGACACCTGAACACCGACACCCGAACCCTTCTCCTCCCCCTCCGCCGCCGCCAACGCGGTGAACCCGCTTAGTTTCTCGTCGATGTAACATTGGCATGGGTGTGGCGGAACGTACTGCAGACCGTTTGCCGGCATCATGCCCACGTGGCAAGTACCTCTGACCCAGTTGTGCACCGTGTGGTTGCCCTCGTGGAGATCGACGAATTCAGTTCCACGCCGGCTGGCCAAAATGAAACGCGATGTGGCCTTGTTTCGATAGCAGCGGTGATGGTGATGCGTCTTGAAGATGGGGCCGAGCGGCACTTCCTTTCTCAGGTCTCCCGTCTGGATGTCGTATCCGTTTACCGTCCGCGGCCACAATTCGCGTTGTTTCCTGGCACGGCCAATGTTGAAAAAGCCTTCGTCCAGCTCCGCACTCCAGGTCCAAACAAGGCCGTCGATCACGAACACGTCTTTCCATTCGTACCACAGATGACCGATGTACTTCTTCGGCTGGCTCCAGAGCATTTTGCCGGTTTCGGCGGAAAACGCTGCCAGCTTGTTTGGGCTGGCATGGACCACAACGCCATCGCTAACGATCATGGTGCCGTTCCAGAGATTTCCGTTCGACTGGATGCCGCCGGCCGTCAGATCGGCGTCCTCGGTGGGGAAGGACGCGCGCCATTTCTCTGCTCCGGTGTGGAAGTCAAGGCAGACGATCTCCGGGCCGTCGATCAGCGCGATCACGTTTCCGTCCGTGGCCGCATTCGCGGCCGGGTTGGTTTTGGGCGGCTTGACGTTGCCGTACGCGGAACGCCATCTGACATAGTCGACCGTGCTTCCACGGTAGGCTTTTTCGTTCTCCCACATCTTCTCACCGCTGGCCGCGTCAACTGCGATCATCCTAATCTGATCGTCGCGTAGCAGCGGCAGTACGAGCTTGCCGTCAATGTACAAGATCTCGCCGGCGTGCTCGGTTCCGGCGTATGTCTGCAGGATCGCGCCCGATTTCGCGTCGAGTTCGGACACGGGAGCGCTATAGCCGAGCGTGGTGTACACGCTGTCGCCTACGGCAACGATGCGTTTGCGGATGTCCAGCGGAAAATCGCCTGGCCGGCAGGAAAACCACGAGTGCTTCCACTCGCGCCATCCCCAGCGGCGGATTGGTACTTTCCACAGCAGGACCCCGTTGAACGCGTCCCGTGCCACGAGAAACCACTTGTCGGGCAGCGGGTGGTCGCCAGCCAGGCTGATCGGAGCTTCGTCCGCGATGTAGAACAACCGGCCGCGTGATGTGACGATCGTGCTTAAGCTGGAGTCCGTCTCGTGGGACCGCAGCCACATGGGACCGCAGATCCATTGGTAGCGCTCCGGCGGAGCGACGACCCGATCTTGAGCAACCGGATTTCCATCAGCGCCGTGCAAGTAGTGCGTCCACTCGTCGATGTCCGACGGCCAAGGCTTCTTGACGCAAACCCATCTGCCGCCCGTCTGGTCGACCGAAACATCGTCGATTCCCGACGATCGCAACTGCGTGGTCAATTCTCCCACCCAATCGCTCGACGTATCATCGTTTGACGTACCGATGTAGGCCGTCCCAAGTGGGGCCAGAACACGGAGCACTTCGTCTGTAGAGAATCCGTTCTTGAGCAGGTCAGGGTAGCCGTCGACAACAACGATGTTGATCAAGTTGTCCGTGTAAGGAAGCCGCCCGCCCTGGAACGTGCCTGCGGACACCGTGCCGTACATGCCACGAGATCGTATTTCCTTCCGTACGTCGTTGCACGAATCTTCGCTCGTACACAGACAATGGACCTGGAACGCGCCTTGCTTCGCCAACGCGAGCGCAAGGTCCGCGTCAGTGCAACCGACAACAACGCAAAAGCCGCCAGACGCACCGCTGGAACGCACCATGTGCGACGCAAACTCCAACGATGTCGAGTTCACCGGGGCACTGTTCTGCGCGAATGTGTTCGACTGCGTGCAGAGAATAATTGCTACGAGCAACACGCAACCAGATCTACGGGTACTGCCGACCCTGCCCGTCTTTCTTTTGTCATTCGTCATTTGGATTTCTTTCGTCATTGGGTATTTCGTCATTCGCCATTTCACCGATGTCTTCCTCGCTCAACGCGGTTTGATATATTTTCACTTCATCAATGATCCCTTCGAAGTTGTCAATGATCTCCGCGGGGCTATTCGAAACATCGTATCCGATTTCCATGCCTTGTCCGCAATTGCCGGGTATGTAGCCTGGTGTCTCCGTCGTCGCGGCAAGCTTCCCGTTCACGTACAACTCGACGCGGTCCTCGGCGACCACTCCTGCCAAGTGTACCCACGATCCAACGACGTCTTCGGTTCCAGCCGCAATGTACGCTGGGCCCTCCTGCAGACGGTGAATGCCAAACTTGGCGACACTGTCCTTGATGTACAACGAGTACCCGCAAAATGCCCCGCCTCGGGCGATGACGACGCCATTCTTCGCGTCCGATTTCACCCATGCCATCACGGTAAACGGCTTGCCGCCAATTGGCAGCCCGGCCGGTTGTCCGAATTCGATATACTTGCCCTTGCTGAATCGAAGCGCCGCTCCCACTTTTCCGTCCACGGGCATGCAACCAAGGATCTCCCCGTGGTTGCCGCGGTTCGAGATATCCTTGGCGACCTCCGTGTTTCGATCGTCGAAACTCCACCAGGCCGCAAGATGCTTGCGGGGCGACATGTCGACGAGGGCCTTTTCCACCGCCTCGCGCACCGCTGCGTCCTGCTCCGTTCTTCCCAGTTCTTTCAGCGGCTCCTTCACTCGTTTGTCCCCGGTCTTGACCAATGCCCGGATAGCACAACAGCGAACATCGGGATCGCTGTCCCTCAGGGCGGCGACCAAGGGGCCAACAGCGTCGGCGCCTCCGATTTCGCCAATTGTCTCGACGGCGCGCACTCGCGTCGTCGTATCCGCGGACTTGAGCAACGCGACAAGGTGATCGCAAGTTTGCGTGTACTCCAAGTTCCGCAGAAGCCAAACGACTTGCGCCACATCGGCATCTTTCTCTTGCAGCTTCGCCACCAGAGATTCGACAAGTTTCGGATCGCGGATTTCGCGCAGGGCCCAGGCCGCCTGGTCTCTGACAACCCATTCCGGATCGCGTAGGGCCTGGAGAAGTGCAGGTCCCGCCTTCGCATCCTTGATTTCGCCCAGAGCATACGCGGCGTATAGCCTGACGTTCGTATCGCTGTCCGAGAGCACTTCGAGCAGCGACGGCACGGCTAGGGAGTCTTTGATGAAACCCAAAGCCTTGGCAGCCTCTCGCCGCACGCCGTTCTCCGAATCCTCCAACGCTGCAATCAGCGCCGGAACCGCAGTGGCGTCCCCGATCTTGCCGAGGGACTTGGCGGCTTGCTGGCGAACGGCGGGGGCACTTGACTGCAAGTCACGAACGTACTCTTGTGTCGGCGGCTGAGCGAGACAAATACCTGGAATCCAAGCCCAAACCAAAGCCGAACCACAAATCGCAGCTTTCATGATAGCCAAACCTCCCCGGCGGGTCGCGGGTAAAGAAACATCGCACCCGCCGTATGTAGAATCGTATCCGCACCCTAGGCTATCGACACCGCGGCCGAGACTCAAGAGGCACCGCCGCGGCGACAGTGTAGAACGACTTCGCGCGCGGCGTCCCGGCTGATTCTCTTTTCGTGGGCTATGCGATTGAAATGACAGGGAGAGGCTCCGGTTGAGCCATGTCCTCCGAGACCAGTCGGTCCCGAAGGAACTTCGCCCTCCCAAGCACGGAAGAAAGAGTGCTCTCGGAAACGAGAACGGTCCGACTACTTCTTCCCCTTCTTTCCGTTCTTGCCGTCGGACTTGTCGTCCTGGTTATCGCCTCCGGTGATCGTGTCGTTCTCGAAAGTCAAGAACCAGTTCTCTCCCGAGCTGCCGGTCAGTATGTCCTCGTCTTCATCGTCCAGGACGGTTTGGCCAAGCGAGAGGAAGAAATCGTCATTCAATCGCTCCTGACTACCGCTGCCATCGGTCAGATTGGCCACGCGAACCGCAAACGGCCGCTCCGAATTCCACTCGGCCAGGATTCTCATCAGGGCCCGGTCGTTGGCCAGCGTACCTGAGATTGGGTTAGAATCGTAGATGGTCCGCCCACCGATAAGGATGTCGTCGCCGGGGCCGCCAACCAGCCGGTCGTCACCAGCGCCTCCGATGAGGATATCCCGCGCGCTGCCGCCGTTCAGCATGTCGTTGCCGTCGCCACCCAGGAGGATATTACTTCCCCCGCCGCCGTTGAGATGATCGTCTCCAGGCCCGCCGTCGATGAATGTGGTGACGTCGATGCTGCCGGCCACCGTGGCATGGTCGTTTCCGGCGCAGAGCAACATGTAAATGCTGCCGACAGTGTTCGCGTCAAACGTCTTGTGGTTGCCTGTGGGCAGGAAGTCGGCATGCACCTTGATCAGGCCGTTGCCTTGTTGGTTCACATTGACGTGATCGTCATTCGGCGTGCCGACGATCTGCAATACGCCGTCGAGGACCCCCGCACCGGTGACGATCACCTGCAACGTCGCAACGTCCGTCCCGCCATCGTCGTCGGCCACAGTGATGACGACGGTATACACGCCGCCATCCTCATAAACATGGCTGGCGGTGATGGTTCCGGTAGTCTTTGTACCCTCCGAGCCGGGTGTCTCGTTAACGATGTCCGAGCCCGTGTCGACCGTGCCGTCGCCCCAGTCGATCGTCGAGTTGTCGAAGTCTTCCAACGATGGATAGAACGGGTTATCAAAGCCCGGATCGTTGAGATTTAGGGACACCTCCAGCGATTGGCCCTCCACCGAGTCGCCGCACCGCGGCGACGGGTTGACCATGCTGTCGGGAACGATCGTCGGCGCCACGTTCAGCACTTTCACCTGGAAGGTGTCGGTCGCCACGCCGCCGTCGTCGTCATGCACGGTGACCGTCACCGAGTACGTGCCGTTGTCGCCGTAGGCGTGTTCCGCCTGGATCGTCCCGGTGGTAAGTGCCCCTTCGCTGCCCGGTGCCTCGATCAGCGTGATTTCGGCGGCCGGTTCGGACGTGCCATCGCCCCAATCGATCGTGGCCGTGAAATCCTCTTTGGTGCCGGCGGGCGCGAAGTCGAAACCCGGATCGCTGAATGTGGCGGGGGCAAGCGTAATGAACGCGCCTTCCGCAACTGCGTCTTCGCCTACCAAATCCGGCCCAGCATCCAACGTCGGCGCGACGTTGGTGACCGTCACCGTGAAACTCGCCGTGTCCAAGCCGCCATCGTCGTCGGTGAGGGTGACGGTCACCGTGTAACTGCCGTTATCGGCATACGTGTGGCTGTCGTCGATCGTGCCCGTGGAAGGCACGCCCACGCTGCCGTTGGTCACGGTGCTCGGTGCGAGGTCTGTCTCCGCCGTGTCGTCGCCCCAGTCAATGTCGTACGTGAACGTCTCACTGGTTCCCGCCGTTACACTGGTGAAGCCCGGATCGCTGAACGTCATTTGAGTCATCGTGAACAACGCCCCTTCGGCCGCTGTCTGGTTGGCCGCCGAATCCAACGTCGGGGCCACGTTCGACACCTGAACGTCGAACTGCTGCGTGGCGTTGCCTCCGTCGTCGTCGTACACGGTCACCGTCACCGTGTACGTGCCGTTGTCGGCGTACGTATGGCTGTCGTCGATCGTGCCCGTGGAGGGCACACCTGCGCTGCCGTTGGTGACGGTGCTCGGTGCGAGGCCTGTCTCCAGCGTATTGTCACCCCAGTCAATGTCGTACGTGAACGTTTCGCTGGTACCGGCCGTCGGGCTGGTGAAGCCGGGATCGCTGAACATCATCTGAGCCATAGGGAACAACGCTCCTTCGGCCGCCGTCTGGTTGTCCGCCGTGTCCAGCGTTGGGTCCACGTTCGACACCAGAACGTCGAACTGTTGCGTGGCGCTGCCTCCGTCGTCGTCGCGCACGATTACCGTCACCGTGTACGTGCCGTTGTCGGCGTACGTGTGGCTGTCGTCGATCGTGCCCGTGGTGGCAATGCCCACGTTGCCATTGGTCACACTGCTGGGCGCGAGATCGGCCTCCGCGGTGTTGTCGCCCCAGTGGATATCGTAGGTGAACGTTTCGTTGGTACCGGCCGTCGGGCTGGTGAAGCCGGGATCGCTGAACATCATCTGAGCCATAGTGAACAGCGCTCCTTCGGCCGCCGTCTGGTTGTCCGCCGCGTCCAGCGTCGGGTCCACGTTCGACACCTGAACGTCGAACTGTTGCGTGGCGCTGCCGCCGTCGTCGTCGCGCACGGTCACCGTCACGGTGTACGTGCCGTTGTCGGCGTACGTGTGGCTTGCCACGTCGTTTGCTGTAATGGGGTTGATATTGGGGCTCGGATACGGGTCAGGGCTGGCGCCGCTATTATAGTGCGTGATGGCATCGATCGTCCCGTCGCCCCAGTCCCACGTGAACGTCAAATCGTCGCTACCTTGGTCGGTAGCAGTAGCGGTGCCTGTCAGCACGCCTCCCTCATCAAGTGGGCCGTCGTTGCTCATGTCGATGATTGTGGGGTCCACATTGTCCACCGTCACCGTCGTGTGGGCCACCGTCACGCCTCCGTCGTCGTCCTCTACAGTGAGGGTCACCGTGTACACGCCGTTGTCGCCGTATGTGTGGGTAGCGTGGTCCAACAAGTCCAACGGTCTGACGTCTGGACTCGGAAATGGATCGGGCGTGGCGCCGTTGCTGTAAAACGTATGGGTAGTGGTTTCAGAGAAGCCGTCGCCCCAATCATATGTAACAACCACGTCATCGCTGCCGGGATCCGTGACGTGCAAGGAGAGGGTCACCGGTTCGTTCTCGTCCACCTCGTACGGTCCGCCGGGATCGACACTGGGCGCCACGTTGTCCACCGTTACGGTGAACGTGCCGCTCCCTACGCCGAGGTCATCGTCCTCGACCATGACCGACACGACGTAAACGCCGTTGTCACCATATCTGTGACTCAGGTTGAAGGTCTTGTCCGGATTGAGCAGCAGCGGTTCCGGTCCCCCGCCGTCGCCGTAGTCCACGGTCGCCGTCCACGTGTCGGCCCCGGGATCGATGAATGAGCCGGAGCGATCGAACACGGCACCCTCGTCGACCGCAGCATCGTCACCCGCATTCACCGTCGGGGGCACGTTGTTGACCGTGACGACGGTGCTGGCCCAGGCGCTGCCGCCGTCGTCATCGCTCACTGTGTAAGACACGGTGTAGGTGCCGTTGTCGTCGGGCGAAAAGCCGAACGTGCTGCCACCGGAGCCGCCGCTGGGAGCACCGGCAGGAATTGTCAACGGTGCGACGGCCTGTCCGTTGCTGGCCACCACGCTCCAGTTCTGAGCGTGCATGTCCGAAGTTCCTTGATCCGTGAGGCTGCCGTTGAGCGTCACGGGAGTGCCTTCGTCAATCGAAGAGACACCCGCAATCGCGGCAACTGGATCGACATTGTTGACGGTTACGGAGAGTTCGGGAAGACCATGATCAGCCACCAAGAGATGGATACGTGGCTCCGAGCGGCCGCTGAAACGTAGGCCCTCATTACCAGTAAAATGCGTCAAGCTATCAACTGAAACTGCCACGGAAAAGAAGTCCGATACGGAATTGAAGTCTCCCACCGCTTGCGCATTCAATGGCATATCAATGACTGTGCCAACCTCGGTTCGGTGGATCACGGCCGTCGCATATGAACTACCCGTTTCAAGATCCGTGTAGATCGCGACGTTAGTTCCGCTTGCCTCCAACATCGCCGCGGGAGTGGAAACGTCATACACCGTCACCGTTTCACTTGCATCAGGGCTCCACCAACTCTCGAGCTCCAACCGCAGCACAAGGTCAGAGGCTGGATCGACATCCGAAACGTCAAAAGTGAAGTAAGAGTTGTAATCGCGCGAGTCAATTCGCCCAGTGAACGTATTGTCATTAGTAGAAGAATGGCTGCCATAACTGTTCCACCAGCCGCGGTTAACAGCGCCGAGCGTGCTCGAAGATGTACCTCCACCTGACACCACGGTGCTGCTGCCGCCGTCATCATCAAATATAGTGACGCCAACGAAGTAGACAAAGCTCGGCGACTCGCCCGGATTAGGGCCGTCGTCCAGGTACAGATGCGTCTCACTGAAGCTGGTGGTGTCGGGTCCGTACGCAAACTCTTCCGGCGGTCCGTCGCCCCAATCGACCACCAGGGTGAAGGTATCCCGCGTACCCGGGTCGATGATGCTGCCGCTCAGCGTCGCTGTCCCGTTCTCGTCGATCACTGTCGGCGTGATCGTCACACCGGCCAGTTGCGGGGCGACGTTTTCGACCGTTACCGTGAGATCATCGGTACCCACGCCGCCGTCGTCGTCGGTGACGGTCAGAATGACGGTGTAAACGCCGTTGTCGCCATAAGCATGGGTCGGCGTGAGCGTTCCGGTGGCGGAGTTCCCGTCGCCGAAGTCCCACAGGATGGTGTGCGTATCCAGCCAGCCTGGATCGGTGAAGCTGCCGGCGAACGAGAGGGTGTCGCCCTCGTTGGCGGTCTGGTTGGCGCCGGCGTTTGCCGTGGGGGCGACGTTGTTGACCGTCACCGTCGTTGTGGTCACCGACACGCCGCCATCGTCGTCCTCGACCGTGAGGGTCACCGGATACACGCCATTGTCGCCGTAGGTATGGCTCACCGCGTCCGTGATGTCCATCGGATTGACTTCGGCGCTCGGGTAGGGGTCGGGACTGACGCCGTTGTTGTAGTAGGTCGTCACGGTGTCGGTGGCCCCATCACCCCAATTCCAGGTAAACGTCAGGTCGTCGCTGCCCGGATCGGTGGCATGGCCGCTGAAGGCAATGGGGCTGCCCTCGTCGCCTCCGTAAGAACCGAGGGGATCGACACTCGGCACCACGTTGTTCACAGTGACTACCGCCGAAGCCGTTCCAATCCCACCGGGAGCCGTACCGGACGCCGCAAGCAGAACTTGAGTCCTGGAGTCCATCGGGCCTGAGACCAATTGCAGACTGCTGCCATCCCAACCGTATACGCGGCCGCTATTGGTAGTTCCGACGAAAAGCACGTCTCCATCCGTGGCCAGTGAATGGATTCCTCCCGGGGCGGTCAGAACGTCAGTTTTCGTGCTTCCGTTCCATCTTTGCAGCCGCCCATTATTCAAGCCCATGTAAAGGGAGCCCTGGTATTCCTCCAGTTCCCACATAGTGTTGGATTGAGAGCCTATCGATGTAGTCCAAGTGTTTCCATTGGACGAACGGTACATTCTGCCCTGCCAAGCAGCAGCGTACAAGGCTCCGTTGTATTCCTGGAAATCATAGATACAGGAGCCTCCCAGGTCGACGATGTAGTCGAAGCTTGTGCCGTTCCAGCTTCCTATCTTATCCATGCCTGCATCTCCCAGATAGAGCAGGCCGTTCCACTCGTGCATAGTCCAAATCCCCGACCAGCTCGAGTAGTCGACGACTTTCGTCCAACTTGTTCCTCCGTTGTACCTGTAGAGCAACGCATGGCTTCCGCCTCCAGCATAAAGCTCACCGTTGTAGACGGCCAGCGAATACATACGGGAGCCCATATTGTTGCCAACCATGGTCCAACCGTCATTTCCGTCATACCTGAACACCTTGCCCGGACTCGATCCGGTCGAAGCATAGAGTTGGCCGTCGAACTCGACCAAGCCATAGACTGTCTCGTCCAGTTGCGACGAGATCAGTTCCCAGTTGAGTTCTCCATTGTATTGATAGACGTGCCCGCCATAAGTTCCCGCATAGATCACCGTACCTGTCCCGCCGCCGCCGTCGGTGACGGTTAATGTGGCCGTATAGGAGCCGTTGTCGCCATAGGTGTGAGTAACAGGGTCCATCACGTGATGGGTCGAACCGACTCCCGGAGTGAACGATCCGGCCATCGTGGTACCATCGCCGAAATCCCAGGCGGCCGTATGTGTGTCGAGCCACCCGGGGTCGTCGAAATAACCGGTCAAGGTCACGGTATTGCCTTCCTGCAACTCGTCGGGGCTGATACCGATATTGGCCGTTGGGGCCACGTTGTTGACGGTCACGGTAAGGGTGTCGGCACCTATTCCGCCATCGTCGTCCGTGACCGTGAGCGTGACCGCAAAGTCGCCGTTGTCAGCGTACACGTGGCTTGGAGTGAGCGTTCCGTCAGCCGTCTCTCCATCACCGAAATCCCAGTGGATGGTATGGATATCGGGCGTACCCGGATCAGTAAAACTGCCGGAGAAATTGACGGTGTCGCCTTCGTCCACGGTTTGGCCCGGGCCCGCCTCAACCAGCGGCGCGACGTTCAGCACCGTGACGCTCGCCGTGGCGGTATCCGTGTCCTGCCCATCCGATACCTCAACTCTTACGATGCCGGAGTAATCGTCATACCACGTATCCGCAGCCGTCGGACTCAAGGACCATTCGGTGTCCCACGTCCCGTCATTCTCAAAATCCCAGCGGTATTCGAGCGTGTCGTCGTCGACGTCGCTTGACCCGGACGCATCAAAGGTGATCGATGAGCCCTCATCTTGGACGTACGGGCCGTTGGCGTCGGCCACGGGCGGGTCCTGTATCGGCGTGACCGTGATCGTAAACGTCTGTGGAGCACTGGTGTTGGCGCCGCCGTAGGCCGTGCCGCCGTTGTCGCGCACGGCCACGGCGATCTGAGCCGAGCCGTTGGCGTCATCGGCCGTAGTGTAGGTCAAGTCGCCGCTGGGGGAGACCGTCGGCCCGGCGGCAAACAATCCCGGGTTGTTGTTGCCGGTGATAATGAACGTCAACGTCTGTTCCGACTCGTCCGCCGGACCTGGGCTGATGTCGGTGGCCCAACCGGCCACCGTCTGGGCGCCGGCGTCTTCCGGAAGCGTTTGATCGTGGCCCTTGGTGAACGACGGGACGTCGTTGACGGCGAAGACCGAGATGTTGACGGTGGCCTCGTTCGAGTAGGCTTCTCCGTCGTAAGCCCTGTACCGGAAGGAGTCGCTGCCGTTGAAGTCGGCGTCCGGGGTATAGCTGAACGAGCCGTCCGAATTGAGTGTCAGCGTGCCATTATTGGGACCGTATCCCGACACATACTCCGCCGTGAGCGGGTCGCCATCCACATCGTTGTCGTCTTGCAGCACGCCCGAGGCTGCCGAGACCGAAAGCGTATTGTCCTCGGTTACAGAGTAGCCGTCGTCCAACGCTACCGGCGGGTCGTTGACCGGCGTGACAGTGATGGCAACGGTGTCGGTGTCGCTCAAGAAGCCACCACCACCCGCGCCAAGGTAAGTGGCCATGTTTTCGGCCCAGTCCTGGCCGTTGTAAAAGACTTCGATGTCAAATCCTACCAGCATCCGCGCGTTTGCACTGCCAACAATGTCTCCGAAATCCCAACCGACGAGCGACCCCCGGCCAGCCCCGACGCTTGTCTCCGTGACGAGAAATCCTTGAGACACACTGGCCGCCGTCCTCGCATACTGAAAGCGCACACTGCTGAACGTATTCGGCGAATTGACGATCTGGCCTGGCCCGGTGATCGATTGGTAGGATGTGTAAACAGTGCCGACCAGGCTGACAGTGCCTCCTCCAACCCCGTTGACCCAGCTAACCAAGGAAAGGTTTCTGGAACTGTCAAAGTTACTCCCTTCCCCGGTCAAGTACATTGAGCCGCCCGCGCGCAGATACGCTCCCATCGCCGTGATATCAGCAGTAGTAAGGCTGCCGCTGTAACGCAAATCCCACACTTGGTCGTACGCCGAGTAGTCGGTCAAAGTGCCGCCGGCAGTCATCGTGTACCCGAGATTCCCGAGGTAGGTTTTGGCGTTTTTCACTTGGCCATGGTTCGAAACGCCCGCATCGACGACATAAACCTCAGTGCCCCCACCGCCACCTCCGCCACCCCCGGCGCCGGTGTAGCCCTGGTCATTTGTAGTAATCGTAAGGCTTGCCGCTCCGTTGAAATCCGGGTCTGGGGCAAAGCCGAGTCCGTCCAAGGCGGCGTTGATGTCCGTAATGGTGCCGGTAAAGGTCATCGCGGCATCGCCTATGCCGTCGCCGCTCGTGAAAGTCAAGCCCGTAGTGCCGATCAAAGTGACCGCGCCATTCGTCGCGGTGAGCGTGACTTCCACCGGATTGCTGCCGGCATCGACGTCCGAGATCGAGACAAGGTTGCCATTGCCGGCGCTGAATGTCAGCAACGCGTCCTCATCGGTCGCCTGTGACCCACTCACGCCATTGACTGGAGCATCGTTGACCGGGTTGACGGTGATACCGACGGTGGCGACGTTGCTATCGAGGGCCCCGTCGTTTGCCTTGAACGTGAAGCTATCGGAGCCGTTGTAGTTGAGATCCGGCGTGTAGGTGAAATTGGGGCCCGTGCCGCTCAGGCTGCCGTTGGGCGGACCTGACACGATGCTGTAAGTCAGTGAATCCCCATCGATATCCGAGCCCGTCAGTGTGATGCCCACCGGTATGTCTTCGTCCGTGGTCACGCTCTGGTCGTTCGCCACCGGGGCGTCGTTAACCGGCGTGACCGTGATCGTAAACGTCTGTGGGTCACTGGTGTCGTCGCCACCGTAGGCCGTGCCGCCGCTGTCGCGCACGGCCACGGCGATCTGAGCCGATCCGTTGGCGTCATTCGTCGTGGTGAAGGTCAAGTCGCCACCCGGGGAGACCGTCGGGCCGGCGGCAAACAATCCTGGGTTGTTGTTGCCGGTAATTAGGAACGTGAATGTCTCCGCCGACTCGTTCGCCGGCCCCGCACTCATCGCCGTGGCCCAGTTGGGAACGCTCTGGGCGCCGGCGTCTTCCGGAACCGTTTGATCGCCGCCCTTGGTGAACGACGGGACATCGTTCACCGGGTTGACGATAACGCTCACTATGGCCTCGTTCGAGTAGGCTTTGCCGTCGTGAGCTTTGTATCTGAAGCTGTCGCTGCCGTTGACGTCGGAGTTCGGGGTATAGGTAAACGAACCATCGGCGCTGAATACCAGCGTGCCGTTGGAGGGGCCCGAACCAGGTACGTGCTCCGCGGTCAGCGGATCGCCGTCGAACTCGTCGTCGTTTCCCAGGACGCCCGGAGCAGCGACGGTGAGCGTGCTATCCTCATTGACGCTATAGCTGTCATTCACCGCCACCGGCAAGTCCTCGACGGGCGTTACCGTGATAGTAAAGGTCTGCGGGGCACTCGTGTTGTCACCCCCATAGGCCGTGCCGCCGTTGTCGCGTAACGTCGCCGTGATCGTGGCCGAGCCGTTGGCATGAGCGGCCGGGGTGTAGGTTAGGGTGCCGCCCGGGGAAATCGCCGGCCCGCTGGCAAACAAACCGGGGTTAGTGCCCGCGATATGGAACGTCAACGTTTGACTCGACTCGTTCGCCGGACCCGCGCTGATCCCACTGGCCCAACCAGCCACCGACTGGGGGCCCGCGTCTTCCAGCACCACCTGATCGCTGCCCTTGGTGAACGAAGGGGCGTCGTTGACAGCGTTCACCGTGATGTTCGCCGTGGCCCAGTTGGAGTAGTTCGTTCCGTCGTAGGCCCTGTAGCTGAAGCTATCAGGCCCAAAGTAGTCGGCGTGCGGCGAGTAGGAAAACGCGCCATTCGAATTCAGCGACACGGTGCCGTGAGCTGGATCGCTTCCATGGAGCGCGGTCAACGCGTCGCCGTCTCCATCGCTGTCGTTGCGCAGCACCCCGAGCACTGAGGACACCGAGAGCATGCTGTCCTCGTTCACGCTGTAGCTGTCGCTGACGGCCAGCGGCGAGTCCTCGACCGGGTTGACGGTAATGTTCACCGTGGCCCAGTTCGAGTAGGCATGTCCGTCGTAAGCCCTGTAAGTGAAGCTGTCCGCGCCGAAGTAATTGGCGGTGGGCGTATAGTTGAACGCACCGCTGGAATACATCGTCACCGTGCCATGACTCGGATTGCCGCCGACGAAGGCGCTCAGTGTGTCGCCGTCCGGATCGCTGTCATTTCCCAGCACGCCCGGAGCGGCGATGCTTAGCGTGTTGTCCTCGTTCACGCTATAGTTGTTATTGACTGCCGCCGGCGGGCTGTTAGTCGCCTCGCCGTTGACAGTAATCGACCAAGCGCGCAGCGTGCCCCCGTCCACCCACGACACGTCATCGTAGATCCTCAGCGTCCACGTGCCGTGGACGTTGATTCCGTCGAAGTTGCTGAGTGAACCTTCAGGTCGGTAACTGCCGTAAAAGGGCGCGCTGCCGGACGTGATGGCGCGGGTTGCCTCGTCGTCCAAGGTCGTGTAGTAGAAGTTGTCGCCACTGCTGCCGACGTCGGTGAACAGCTCTACCTGCGTCCCGTTGGGGGCCTGCAGATACACGTCGAGATCGGCGTCCCAAGTGTGAGTAATGTATACTTGCACATTGACATCCGTGATTGTGAAGGAATCGTTCACGGTGAGGTAGGAGTAAGCATAGCTAGAGAAATATTTGGGAACGTTTGTACTCGTGTAGGTGACCGGGCTCCCTCCTCCCCCGCTCGGGGTCGCCGTCAGCGTGACGTTGTCCACAAACCAGTTGTCGGCGTAACCGTAGTATGATTCGTAGTCCGAGTCGTATGCATCGAATCGGAATGCGAAATTGGAGTGGTATGCACCCGACGGAAGCGAGATACTTCGTGAAGTGAAAGAGCTGCTGGATGTGTTATAAACGCTGTCCGTTTGCAGGTTCACCCAATTTCCAGATGAGTTTCGGTACTGCACGTGCAAATGATCATACGTTTCGGGAGCATTTTCGTGGCCCTGCCGCTGCACCTGATAACTCAACGTAGCATTTGTGTAATTGGCCAGATTGAAGGACTTCGACTCCAGCCTTTCGTCGTTCCCATCAAACTCGATCGCGTACCCGCCGGGCGGATTGTGCGGCCCGGAAGAGTGGTAGTAACTGTCATAGGCGGTGTCGGCGTCGATGTAGGCCCAATTCGATGTGTTCAAGTTGCCGTAGTTGACCGGCTCGTAGAGCAAAATGTCGTCGGTGAACTGTGCACTGGCGCGCCCACCCGAGGTGAGCCCCGTGGCGGTGATCTCGAAGACCGAGCCCAGGCTGTCATCCGCGGGGACGAGCCATGTGGTTTCGATGCTGCCGTCGGCCGCGCCGTCCAAGTCGCCGTCGGCCCCGTCGATGACTTGCCACGGCTCGTGCCCGGTTCCCGTGTTGGGCGTGCCGTCGACGTGCAACACCTGCAACTCGACCACCTCACCCGGCGTGAACCCGCCGGCCATGACGGTTGCCGTCTCGCCGGGCGCGTAGTCGGGCCGATCCGTAAGCACAACGACCGCCGGCGGCGCCGGGGCACGCCATTCTCCAAAGCCCGTATTGCCGAACCGGCTCGTGCCCGTCTCTGCCGAGTTGAGGCCCGTGGCCGACAGTTCCAACATGCACGCGATCGTTTCGCCTTCATCGAGCAACCAGTTAGTTCGTATGTTGCCGTCAGCCGTCCCATCCAGATCGTTCTCTGCCCCGTCGGTGACCTGCCACGGATCATAAACGGTTCCCGTTTCCGTCCTATCGGTGACCTGTGCCACCTGGAATTCGACCGTCTCACCTGGCGTGAAGCCCAACCCGGTAACTATGGCCGTCTCTCCGGGGTCGTAGTTCAGTTCGTTCGTCGATACGGTGACCGACAGCAACAGGCGCTTCTCAAGTGGCTCCAGGTTCAACCGGCGATGCCTGCGGCTATCACCAGACCGAGAGCTCTTGCGGCGTGATCTATTCCGCTGATGGCGCGAAGGAATGCGTAGCATGACGGGGTTCCTCTCAACAGTAAGTGAGTGCATCGGGCCAAGCGCCTCTTCGCGGCCGATAAGGTCGCCGCGCTTGTCGCAGCACGTGCCATACCCTAAATGAACGATATGTCGATTTCAAGAGAAATATACTGAATGAGCCGAATATGCGGATCTCTGTGTAGCACCTTTCATCTGGCAAATCGTTCTCGCGCGTAGAGTTTGAAACGCGTTCCAACGAGTCTCGGGGACTATTTCCTTCTGGCCTTCTTCCCTCCGCTCCCGTTGTCAGAACTGTCGTCATTGCGACCACCGCCATGGGACCCGATGATCGCGTCCTCGTCACCCGCGAGAAACCAGTCCTCGCCGGAACTGCCGGTCAGTATGTCCTCATCTTCATCGTCCAGGACGGTCTGGCCAAGCGACAGGAAGAAATCGTCATTCAATCGCTCCTGACTACCCCTGCCATCGGTCAGATTGGCCACGCGAACGGCAAACGGCCGCTCCGAATTCCACTCGGCCAGGATCCTCAATAGCGCTCGGTCGTTAGCCATCGCCCCACCCGTCGAATTCGCATCGTAGATGGTCCACCCACCGATCAGGATGTCGTCGCCAGCGGCGCCGACCAGACGATCCGTTCCGAATCCGCCGATCAACACGTCGCGGCCGCTGCCGCCTGTCAGCGTGTCGTCGCCGTCGCCACCAAGTAGCACGGCAGGCCCGCCAGAGCCACCAAGGTGGTCGTTCCCAGGTCCGCCTTCGACCAGGGCCGGCAAATCGATGCTGCCGGCGATCGTGGCGTGGTCGTCGCCGGCACAGAGAACGATACGTATCGAATCAACGTCTGCCACGTCCAAGGGCTTCCAGTTCTGGCCGCCAGGCAGGAAGTCGGCATGCACCTTGAGCAGGCCGTTGCCTTGCTGGTTCACCGAAACATGGTCATCCTCAGGAGTGCCAACGATCTGCAGAACCCTGTCGTTAATGCCTGCACCCGTCACAATCACCGTGGTGGGCACTTCCTGGGAAGATCCCGTATCATCGTCCGTGACCTTGATCGCTACGTCGTAAATCCCGCCGGACTCGTAAACATGTCCAACGGTCCACCCGCGCGCCCCTGGCTCGACATCGAACGTCTCGGCCGCTTTACCCTCGCCCCAGTCGACGACGACCTTGTGCGTGTCAAGAGTGCCGTGATCCGTGAATGAGACCTCAATGGAGATCCCCTGACCCTCGACGACATTGCCGCATGTCGAGAATTCGTTGACAAATGCATCGACTGTTGGAACGAAATTCGTCACTTCCACGGTCGTATCTTCCAAGACGCTCCCCCAGTCGTCATCGGTCACACGAACGTTGATGGGCATATTGTCGACGGGGGTACCAGTCGGACTGTCGTCCAGGAATTGGTGTGTGTAGCTGAATTCTCCGGGCGACAGGTCCTCGTGAGTCTCGTCCCAAACGCCGTCAGCATCCCAGTCGATTTCGATCTCGAACGTATCCAACGTGCCCACATCGGCGATCGTGCCACTGAGGGTCGTAACACCGTTCTCCAGAATTGGTGTAGCCGACAGATCATTGATCGTGGGTGCAACGTTGCCGACGCCGATCGTCTGCTCGACCGTGTTGCTGCCGCCGTCCTCGTCGCTTGCCGTCAGCACGATCCGGTAGTCGGCATTGTCGTCCGGCGTGAAGCGGAACACCGTCAGGTCCACGCCGCTACCGTCCGCAAACGCCACGCCGTCCTTGTCCACCGTCCAGCTATAGGTCAACGTGTCGTTTGCGCCGGCCGGATCGGTCGCGCTGCCCGTGACCACAATCTCCGTGCCTTCCAGTCGCGTTTGGCTGATGTCCGTGATGGACGGAGTCGGATCTACGTTGAGCACGCTGACTTGCGTGTCGGCGATAGCGACGTTGCCGGCCATGTCGACAACTTGCAGGGATACGTCGTGGGTGCTGGGGCCGTCGACGCTAAGGAATGAAGCTGGATCGCCGTCGTTGAAGAGACCATCGTTGTCGAGTGACCATGTGGTGCTTGCAACGCCGGAAAGGACATCCGTGGAGCCGGTGCCGATGAGCTGGATGGAATCGCCTTCGTTCACTAAGAACGGCCCGCTGTGAACGGGAACCGGGGCGGTCTTGTCGATCTTGATTTCGACGGTTTGCGCCGCTTCGACGTTCCGAACCACGTCGATGGCATAGAAGCTGACTGAGTGAATCCCTTCATCCGTGAGCGCTAGACTGACGGTGTCGCCCGGCACGGTGACGAAAGGTGCGCCGTCGATCGAGTAGACGATCTCGCTCACGCCCGATCCGTACTCATTGTCCGTAGCGGTCAGAATCACATTCACGTCCGTGTTGTTCCAACCGTGACCATTGGGCTCGGGCGTGACCGCGGCGGTCGTCGTGGGTGCCACCATGTCGCCCGTCACCTGGATCTCGGCAGTCGCCGCGACCGGCGGTGTTTGATCCGTGTCCAGCAAAGCGGTGTTGACCACTGTGGTGATTCCACCAGGGAATTCGGCCGGCGGCTTGATCGCCACCTGGTACGTGACCGAACCGGAAACCTCAGATGCAATCGAGCCAAGGCTCCAGAGGATCGTGCCGTCGGCGACGGTTCCGCCATCGTTGATGTTCAAGGGAGTCTGAAGCAGCGCTTCGTCTAAGTCGTCCAGGATGACCGCACCGGTCAACAGGTCCGTGCCGGTGTTTGTGTAGGTGATCGTATACCCGAGCGTGTCGCCAGGTGTGGCTAGTCCGTTGTCGTCGGCATCGTCCTCCAGAACGACGGTCTTGGTCATCGTCAACGTATCGATGGGCGAACCCACGGAAATCAGCCGGCTCGCTCGATCGTTGCCAGTGAACTGAGCGAACGCGGGGTCGACGGCCACTTGGATGATATGAGCACCGTCGGAGGTGTTGGCCCAAGGTATGGTGACGGCGACATTGGTGCCGCCGGGACTGGCTGGGAAGTCCACAAACGTTGTTCCGATGGGGAACGTCATCAGGTGGCCGGCCACGGGGAAGATGTCGTTGAGCGTAACCGGAACGTTGTCGGCTGCCTGGCTGCCCACGTACCCGACGAAAGCGAAGATATCGATCGGTTCGCCCAGGTCCGGGTTTTCGTCCGTGAAGAAGATATTGTCCGAGTACACGGACACGTCGCTCACCGGTCCGCCGGGTGGCGGCGGAGATGGCGGCGTTACCGGAGGCAGTGAGGGTTCTTCGATCACATCAAGCGTCGTCTCGAACTCGCCAGTCACAGTGTTGTCGGTCACCTCGACCAGCAGCGTATAGGTGCCCGTGCCCACTGGGGCCAGGATGCCCTGTGCGAAGCTGCCGCCCGCGCGCGTCTTCGCGCCGGTATAGACACCCAAGACTTGCGACGTCGACGGGTCGACAACCGACACGGTGACCTGGGCTCCCTGGACCGGGTAGTCCGGCGACTCGGGCGTGGTCAGGAAATCGTAGTCCGCCCGCCCGCCGATCACCGTTGGCTGACCCTGATACGCCGTTTGCGCCGGCACATCGACAACGATTTCCGCCTCGTCCGATCCCGTCGGATCGCCCACCTGGAGTACCGCACTGGCTTCGTTGTTCTGCTCGTTCAATTCACGGACTTCACCGGTCGCATCGATCCTGAGGGTGATCAGCCGCAAACCGGGCGTATCGAATTGTGTTGGGATGAAGACTTGATCGCTTTGGCCGGCAGCCAGGCTGGGGACGGTAACCGTGCCGATTGGGTCATCAAAGGCGAGGAAGTTCACCTCGAAGCCCGACGCATCAGCCACTCCCTGGTTGCTGATGGTGGCCGTGATCAACACGGGTTGGCCCGGTTCGGGATTAACCGGCGCGAAGCTGATATCCCAGGCATTCAGCGTCAGGTCGGCGCCATAGATTTCGATTTGCGCCGCATCTTCGTCGACCAGATCGCCCTTATCGGTCACGCGCAGAGTGACCGTGTACATGCTCGGCGCGGTCAGGCCGGCTGACGAGAAGACAGGCGCGATTCCCGTCTCATCACCCTGAGCCGCATCCTGGCCGGTTTCCCCCAAAACACCGTCACCATCCAGGTCCCATTCGTATATCAACGTTTCCGCCGGCTGATCCGGATCGCTCGATCCGGACCCATCCAACTCAACAGTCAGCCCCACCACAACCTCATACGCCCCGCCTGCGTCGGCAATCGGTGCTTCGTTGGGTACTCGTTCATCCGCCCCGATATCCACGCCGTCGCCTTGGATACGCGGCTCACCATCCATGTCCGCCCACGTCGTGTCGACCAAAGAACCATCACCCGCGTCGACACACGGGGACTCGCGAGTCAAATGGAAATCGCCCCCAGCCAGATCGACAAACAGTGGATCAAGGGACACCTCCCCCTCTCCGGGCAAGATACCGCTATAGTCGTAATCCGTGTTTCCGTAAATGCAGTTGTGACGCAGCGTGACTACGCTGCCGAGAATCCCCGAAGAGTTGAATGCCACGATGTTGTTGGTCATCAACACGTCGGACTCGCGGCTAACGTACTTGCCGATGAAGACCGCCCCACCATCTTGGGCAGTGTTGGCCGTAATCGTGTTGTTGACGATCCTCACTCCAGTGCTGGCTCCGACGCCAATCGCACTGCCCGAACCTTTAACCGTGTTCTCAGTGAGGACGTTGTTGGCGATCAGCGGGGAGCTATTACCGACGGAGATTCCGCCGCCGCCATACTCCCACACCGTATTGCCGGCGATGGTGTTGTTAGTAACTACGGCCGCGGAATAGGAAAGCAGGATGCCGCCTCCACCGTACCGCGCAACGTTCTCGGTAATGGTGTTGTTTCGGATTAGCGGAGAACTCCACGAGCAGAGGATTCCACCACCGTAGTTCGTTGCTCCACCATGGCGGATGGTGAATCCATCGATGGTGTTTAGCAGGTACCCCGCCTTCGGAACCGTCACCACGCGCCCCGCCTGTTCTCCATCCATCACGGTGGGATTCGTTATCCAGTCCCGTTCCGGCCGGCTCATCTCACTCCCGTCAAAACCGCCGTAAAGGTAGACGTACTGCGGGAGCGTGATTTGCTCTTGGTACACTCCTG
>JACKQG010002371.1_pt1 | contig 24772 bp, 22 predicted proteins | sample 8237621 | NCBI WGS metagenome assembly JACKQG01 (sample SAMN15677084, study PRJNA649215) | marine metagenome | biome: marine; feature: Black Sea; material: saline water; isolation source: suspended particulate matter (SPM) from the Black Sea western gyre | collected 2013-06-09/2013-06-10 | depth... | reverse complement strand
ACAAATTTATCAAGCCCAGGCAGTTCATAAGCTCGGGCGGACTCGGGACTATGGGCTTTGGTCTTCCGGCCGCGATAGGAGCACAGATAGCCAAGCCCGAGGCCACAGTTGTTGATATTGACGGCGACCACAGCTTCAATATGACGATGACGGAGCTTTCTACGGCGGTCGAACATAAGCTGCCAATCAAGGTCTGCATCCTGAACAATGGTTTTATGGGTATGGTTCGACAGTGGCAGGAACTTTTCTATGGCAAGCGTTATTCCAAGAGCTATCTGTCCAATCCCGATTATGCAACCGTTGCACGCGCCCTGGGTGCGGTCGGAATAACCGTCGATAAAAAAACCGATGTCCCCAAAGCGGTAAAACAAATGCTGACCGAAAAGATGCCCTGCGTTGTTGACTTTAGAGTCGAGAGCGAAGAAAATGTCTGGCCGATGGTTCCGGCGGGCAAAAGTATCGACGAGATGAGCGGGCTTGATATTCTGGAAAGATTAATCTGATTTTAGCTTAAGAAAGTTGGATGAAAAATGAAGCATATAATAAGTGCATTGGTTGAAAATAAACCCGGTGTCCTGGCCCATGTTGCGGGGATGTTCGCGGCCCGGGCGTTTAATATTGATTCTCTGGTTGTCGGGCGGACCGAAGACCCGCAGCTTAGCCGGATGACGATTGTTGTCGTCGGCGACGACAGGGTACTCGAACAGGTTCGGAAACAATTAGCCAGGATTGTGCCGGTTGTAAAGGTCCAGGATTTTGTCGGCAAGCCGGTGGTAGCTCGCGACCTGATGCTTATTGCCATTTCGGCGCCGCCTGAGAAACGCTCTGAAATCTTATCGCTGGTAGAAATGTTTAAGGGCAAGGTCGTCGATATCGGCCAAAAGTTTGTCATGGTCGAAATCAGCGGGCCTGAAGCCAAGATTGAAGCATTCATCAATGTCTGTAAGCCTTATGGGATCAAGAGCGTCGCAAGAACAGGAACAATAGCGATGCCGCGATATGGGAAAATTGAACCCTAATTCGCACCTCACCGGGCTACAGGCGGGATGTGAACGCAGGCTGGGCAAGCCTATAAATTCCTTGCCTAATCGGCAGCTTTTACTATAATATGCAGGTTTGAAATCCGGCGGTTGAATGCACGACTCACAGTTTGGCCAGAATTGAGCCGGATTTTGAGTTTTTCAAGAGTCTCAAATGCAGGAATCAAAGGGATAATAATTCCCGGAATACAAAAAGAGTTAGGAGAATTTATGTTATGGCAGCAAAAATCTATTACGAAAAAGACGCTCCGATAGGTGCGTTAAAAGGTAAACAAGTAGCAGTAATTGGTTACGGAAGTCAAGGTCACGCCCACAGTTTGAATCTTCGCGACAGCGGGATAGACGTGGCTGTGGCCGAGCTGGAAGGTACGGATAACTTTAAGCTGGCGACAGAGCACGGCTTCGCTCCGACCGATGTAAAGACGGCTATGGACGGCGCGACGCTTATTATTATTACTCTTCCGGACGAGATTCAGGCTAAAGTCTATGCCGATGCAATTGGTCCCAATTTAGCGGCGGGCCAGACGCTCGGTTTTTGTCACGGTTTTAACATTCACTTTAAGTATATTGTGCCGCCGGAGACTGTTAACATTGTGATGATTGCTCCGAAGGGACCCGGGCATTTGGTCCGCAGCGAGTACGAAAAAGGCGGAGGTGTGCCGAACCTTATAGCCATCGAGCGGGACGCCACCGGCGACGCCAAACAAATCGCTCTCGCCTGGGCGAATGGAATAGGCGGCGCCCGCGCCGGGATTATCGAAACGACGTACAAAGAAGAAACCGAAACGGATTTGTTCGGTGAGCAGGTTGTCCTTTGCGGGGGGCTGACGGCGCTTATCAAAGCGGGCTTCGAAACGCTCGTGGAAGCAGGCTATCAGCCGGAGATTGCTTATTTCGAATGTATGCACGAGGTAAAACTGATAGTTGACCTTATGTACAAGGGCGGGATGAGCTATATGCGTTACAGCATCTCCAATACCGCCGAATACGGCGACCTGACCCGCGGGCCGAGAATCATCACCCCGGAAACCAAAGCCGAGATGAAAAAGATACTGTCGGAAGTTACATCCGGTGAGTTCGCCAAAGAATGGGTCAACGAATATAAGTCAGGACTTAAAAACTTCAATGCCCTGTACGCAAAAGACCACGACAGTCAACTGGAAACGGTCGGGCGAAAACTGCGCGACATGATGAAGTGGATTGATTCGAAAAAAGTCTAAAAGCAAAAAGCTTGTTTCGTGAATCCTTGTTCGCCGAACGTATGAAAGGCCAGAGGGAAGATGTCATGGGACGTATAAATTCAAAGCAAATCAGGACGGGTTACGTGTATATCTTCGCCGCTTTGGCCGTGCTCGCTTTACAGGCGGGCTGTTCGACCGTGAGCCCATGGACGAAGGCCCGGCATCGTTCCCGTCAGGCGAGACTTTCGGCCCCCTATGACCGGATAGCAGTAAAGCAGAGCATTATTCAAAACACAGTGCCCATGATTCAAAGGCTGAATGATGGTTCGCAAGCCGACTTAGCAGCGGCTGAGATGATTAGCCACAGTGAGAACGTCGTTGTCTCAATGGGACAAAGCAAGGATGGTTATCAAACATGGTTTAATATGGTTACTTTCAGTGAAAATGAGCTTAATGTGGTTCGTAAGTATTTTTTCATTGTTGACGACAAGACTAAAAGTATTCAATTCGAACCCAATCAGGGCCTTCGGTTTGACTGCGAAATAGAATTGGAAAAAGAAGTATTTGCGGATCCCGACACGAGTGATAACGCCAGAAAAATTGAAATACTGCGCAACGTCTTAAATTATCTTCACAAGGACATGAATGAACTTCGCGATGATCCGGATTCGCCCGACCAGGGCAATAGAATGATTGATATTTGCCGGATGCTAATAAACCAGACATTCGATGTGATTTTGCGTGAACTGGACAGGTCCCCTGTACTTGTATCGAGACTCAGTCAGGCCGGCGGTGTTGAATTCGATCACATTAATTTTGAGAAAGGCAAAATCCAACTGGTTGTTATAAAGGATATTGCAACGGTCAAAATCCGCATGGGCGCTTTTGTGCACATGATTGAAGCACAACAAATCAAACTAAAAAAAGAGCGGGTCGATAAGCCGAGTTCTGTCTTTCGCCGATAACGGCGAACGGCGACCATTTATCTTGGCCAACTGTTGCCAGTCGGTTCTCCGGCACCCATTTGAGTCTGCACTCTGAACAGATGCCCGAAGCGACCTACCCGCCGGTCGAGCGGTAAGCTTAACCGCTCATACCCGGGCCGAGTAACCGGCCACTTGGTCTTGCAGGCGGTGGGGTTTGCCCTGCCGGCGATGTCACCATCGCCGCGGTGCGCTCTTACCGCACCATTTCACCATTGCCTCCCGAGCTCACAAAGTGAACTCAAGATCGGCTGTGTATTTTCTGTGGCACTTTCCCGCGGGTTGCCCCGGGTGGCCGTTAGCCACCACCGTGCCCTGTCCTGCCCGGACTTTCCTCCGGACCGCCAAAGGCGCTCCGGCGGTCGCCTGACCCACTCTTTTTATTTACTTTTGTCTATTCCGATACCAACTACGAACTATTATAGCAAAAGTGCGTTTTATTGTCCACTCCGCCCTTAAAGTTGTGATATAATATTGCTATGAAGGTTATGAGAAATCATACAACATTGAAAAAGATGACCAAACAAGACGACTGCTACGTTGATGCATCGCCCCGGGAAAGGGTCAGCTTTATCTGGCAGCTAACCGCTGAATTATGGTCATTAAAGGATAAACAAAATGTTGAACAAAGATTACAAAGAAATGTTACAAATCTTATCAGAAATAAGGAATCAACAGGCCGTGAAAAAGATATACTCGATGCAAAATATCTCCGCGGCAATCACGATACTTAATATTACCTCTAACTATGAATATGCACAAACGCTGTATATTTCTGTAGTACAGATGCATATCTTATGATGGATTTATAAGCAAATACCTAATTGGGGTACGGTCAAAATCTTATAAGGTTCGTCATCTTACTACTTCGATATGTTTCCTGAAATGCTCATCATCGGTTTCGGGGAAATCGTTTCTGAAGTGGACGCCTCGACTTTCCTGCCGCTTTTGCGCCGACTGTGCCATAAGAAGACAGACTGTAAGCATATTCTGGCATTCCCAGCCCTCGGGCGAATCAAAGATTTTGTCCATCACATATCGCTGCCAGAAACTGATAATCTCCTGGGTCTCACCGAGTAATTGCGCCCATCGGGTGATGCCGAGATTTCGCCACATAAGGGCCCGAAGTGAATTCCTGACATCGTCGGCATCCAGACGGGTACGGTCCGAATGCGGTATTCGATATTTTATCAAAGGATGCTTAAGATGCACCGCGCTGGCTTCCGTTCCCTGGGAAGCAGCCTTCCCGGCCGTTTTGCCGAATACCAGACCTTCGAGCAGTGAGTTACTGCCGAGCCTGTTTGCGCCGTGCAGACCGGTGGAAGCTATCTCACCGCAGGCGTAAAGATTCTCGATGTTTGTTTTCGCCAGGCTGTCGGTTTTTACGCCGCCTATCATATAGTGTGCGCTGGGCCGAACAGGGATAAGGTCGTGAGCAATATCTATATCGAAACTTTCGAGCAGCTCATTAATGTGCGGAAACCTTTTCGCAAAATATGCCTTATCGATGTGCCGAACATCCAGATAAACATGTGTTGACTCGGTTTTTCGCATCTGCGTAATCATGGCCCGGCTTACAATATCACGAGGTGCAAGCTCGGCGGCCTCATGGTAGTCCTTCATAAAACGCTGACCTTTGTAATCGAGCAGCAACGCCCCTTCACCGCGAAGCGCCTCGGTTATCAAGGCCCGCGTCGCACCCGCAATGTAGAGCGTGGTCGGGTGGAACTGCATAAACTCCAGGTCCTGCAATACGGCACGGGCGCGGTAAGCCATCGCAATACCATCACCGGTTGCAACTTCCGGGTTCGTGGTTTCACGGTAGAGCCGTCCCGCCCCACCGGTTGCCAGGATTGTGTTTGCCGCCCAGATTATCTGGGGGCTCCTGTGATTATCGTGACCAACCATTCCTATGCATTTGTTATCGTCGTTGGTGAGCAAATCGATAGCAAAGAAATTTTCCAGTATTCTGATATTCGGATTCTGCCTGACTTTTTTTATCAGTGCCTCTAAAATTATCCTCCCGGTTTCATCACCGTGGGCATGAGCAACCCGAGGATGACTGTGGCCGCCTTCGAGTGTAGTTGCGATTTGCCCGTCAACTAAATCGAACTCAGTATTCCACTGGAGCAGTTGCTCTATCAGCGACGGTCCCTGGCGAATGACAAGGTCAACTATGGCCTCATCACATATCCCGCAGCCGGTCTTAAGTGTATCGGCTATGTGGGATTCGAATGTGTCCGCTTTACTCAGTACCGAGGCGATGCCGCCCTGGGCCTTGGCAGTGTTACTATTCTTTATGGTATCTTTGCAAACTACGATGACATTGCAGTTCTCAGCCGCTTCAATGGCGGCACGAAGGCCCGCGATGCCCGCCCCTATCACCAGACAATCTGTAAAAAGCTGGTGTATCGAAATAGAATCGATATTTACAAGATATCGCCTGGGCTCGGTCTGCGCAACATCCTGTGGTTTGGGTCCCTGTTTATCTTCCGGCTTAGCAGTCATAATTATTACCTGTATATATATTCTTTTGAACTACCGTTAAGGTTCGATAGTTTTTGGGGCATTCTTTTTTTTAGTTTTTCTTACGATCCAGGACAATCTCGCCCTTGAATACTCTTTTGTCATCGGCATATTTAATTACAAAGCTCTGAAGCTCTTTTGTAGGTGCCGTCAAAATGAGCTTATCCTCAATGAACGTATGTTTGACGGCGTTTGGCTCTTCTTTGAGAAGTTTCTCCATCTCTTCATCTTTTGTTAACCACATTTTCAACTGAGGCCCGTTGAAGTCTATCTTTATAAACGTATGGGCCGGTATTAAGAAAAAAGAGTTATAAGGCAGCTCTAACTTGTTCGGATCCTCTATTTCCCATGGCGGCTCGCTCGGATAAACATCTAAAAAGAGCTTGTTCTGCAGCCTGACCAAATGAGCAACAAACGAGCCTTTTTTGCCTTCCTCATCTGAAAAAACCAGGCTGTATGCATTATTCGGCTCTTCAATACGATGAAATTCCCAAGCAGTTTCAGGTCTGTTGGGATCGTCCACCCACCTGCCGAGCAGTCTTTCTTCAAACACTACATCCTTTTCAGTATAAAGCGGGTGCAGCGACATAACAGGCACGCATCCTCCTAAAAGAGCTGCCAACAAATAAAAAAGTGCCTTTTTTGCCCACCCATCAGAAGCAATTCTCCGGATACTCATGTTTCGGCCTCTTTTTGAAATCTACCACTTATCAGACGACTAATGATTATTTTCGATTATCAATTGTCAATTGCCAATTGTCAATTGCAAAGAAGGCTTAAAACCGATAGATTGCAAAGTTTAGAATTTAAACAGGCTGTGAACAACTTTGATAAAGGAGCAGATACGTTGGAATTAGAGCTGTCCGGCTGGATTATTGTCGCGCTGTGCGCTATGATGATTGGGATTTCAAAAACGGGGATACCCGGGGTCGCAATACTGGTTGTGCCTATGATGGCAATTGCGATTCCGGCGCGGGAATCCGTGGGTTTACTGCTCGGTATCCTTATACTGGCCGATATATTTGCCGTGGCCTATCATCGGCACAATGCCCTGTGGACTCACGTGCTGCGGCTGCTGCCGCCCGCTCTTGCGGGGATTGCGGCAGGGTATTTTTTTCTGCGTCTGATAAATGATGATAATCAGCTCAAGCCGATAATCGGCGGGATAGTTTTATTGATGCTGGGCGTCCATTTTTGGCGGACAAAAACCAGTGGCAAAGACGCAGCGATTCCGACTCAATGGTGGTTTGCTTTGGTGCTGGGTTTTATGGCGGGGGTTACGACAATGATGGCCAATGCCGCCGGGCCCGTTATGGTCATCTATCTTCTGGCGATGCGATTGGACAAGATAGAATATGTCGGGACGCAGGCATGGTTTTTTTTCGTTGTCAACTGGCTGAAGGTACCGTTCAGCAGTAACCTTAATATGATGACAGCCGAATCGGTGAAACTTGATTTGATGATGCTGCCGTTTATTGCCGCCGGCGCGGTGATTGGGATATTTTTTCTAAAACGAATCCCGCAAAAAACATTCGCCGCAGTTGTTCAGATTTTAGCAGCCGTAGCGGCCGTTAAATTATTATTTTTTTAATCGTCAGACCGACTCTGCAAACCCGCAAAATGGTTTGCAAAACAGCAGCTAAAGAACGATTATTACAACTATGCCCGGACAGGAGAACACAGACAAATTTGACAAAGCCAAAGCGCGAATGCTCAAGCGGGACCTTATGGGACGCGGTATAACCAACGAGCAAGTGCTCAAAGCGATGGCTGAAGTTCCGAGGGAGGAATTTGTACCGGAGTCGTATCTTTCCCAGGCTTATTCCGACGGCCCGCTGCCAATCGGGATGGGCCAGACTATTTCTCAGCCGTACATTGTCGCCCTTATGACCCAGGAGCTTTGGGTTGGTCCCTACTGCGAGGTCCTGGAGATTGGAACGGGCAGCGGATACCAGACCGCCGTGCTGAGTAAACTGGCAAAAAAAGTCTATACCGTAGAAAGATTTACCGAGTTGTCCAAGTCGGCCCAGATGGTTCTCGGCAGGTTGGGCATATGTAACGTTGAGTTCGATGTTAGTGACGGCAGTTGCGGCTGGCCGGAATCAAGGCTGCCCTCATCGGGATGCTTCGACAGGATTATGATTACCGCCGCGGTACCTCAGATACCGAAACCCCTGCTTAGCCAGCTTGCAAACGGCGGTTTTTTGGTCGGACCTGTCGGTTATGGCGGGGCGCAGGAACTGATAGTCTGCGAAAAAAGACAAGACAAACTTATCGAAAGAGTAATCTGCGACGTTAGGTTTGTGAAACTCCTCGGTAAACACGGTTTCGCACAATAACGTAAGAATTGCATTTCGATATTTTGTTATCCAAACCAACTCAAATTTGATAATGTATGTCCATGGATGGACATATAACAATCCCGGATGTCAGGGAAGAATCAGAGAACAGGTTCCGCATTTCCATGCCGGTCCAATATCTCAAAGGTGTCGGCCCGGCCAGGGCTAAGACCTTCGCACAATTGGGTGTTGAAACCGTCGGGGATTTATTAGAGTATTTTCCACGCGACTGGAATTTCCTGCCTAAGCTGATAAAAATAAACCAGATACAGCCGGGCAAGGAATCCGCTGTTATTGGCCTGGTCGAATCAACAGACTACCAAAGCTATCGCAGGCAGCCGCTGTTCGAAGCTGTAATTAGTGACGATACGGGAGTATGCAGGGTTATTTGGTTTCACGGAGGCTTCCTTCGCAACCAATTAGCGCCCGGCCAGGTAATAATGGTATCGGGTAAGGCTGCCGTATATAAACATCAGTTACAACTGACCAATCCGAAGTTCGTCGTGCTCGACGAAGAACATCACCGCTCGGCGGATTACTTCAGCGGCGGGATTTATCCCGCCTGTAAGGGGTTGAGCAGCGGACAAATCAAAAAGATAATAGGTCGCGTACATCAGGCGGCCGATAAGCTTGTGCCGGAGTTTTATGACAAAATTTTTATGAAGAAAGCAAACCTTATCGGCAGAAAGGACGCTTTTAAGTGGATACATTTACCGCCGGACGAGAAGAAACTGGCACAGGCAAAACGCAGATTAAAGTACGATGAGCTGTTTCTAATGCAGTTAGGATTGGCACTTCGCAGGTATAAGGTGCAGCATTATTCAGCGGCACAACCCTGCATTTGCAGTGATGAAATCGACAGCCGAATCAGAAAACGTTTTCCATTTTTACTCACCGAGGACCAGAACAACTGCATAGCTGAGATCGTTTCGGACATGAGCAGAAAAGTACCGATGAACCGGCTCTTACAGGGTGACGTTGGCTCCGGCAAAACGGTGGTTGCGCTTTACGCCGCCTTACTGGCCGTCGCCAACGGAAAGCAGGCGATGATTATGGCGCCAACGGAGATTTTAGCAAGCCAACATTCTCTAAGCATCGAAAGATATTTAAGGAACAGCAATGTCAAAAGAGTTTTGATAACAGGCGGATTGACCGGTAAAAAAAGGACCGAGCTTTTAAGGCGGATAAAAAGCGGCGATGTTGATATTGTCGTTGGGACGGTGGCATTATTACAGGAAGATATTGAGCTTCGGAAATTAGGACTGGTTATAATCGATGAACAGCACAAATTCGGAGTCGAACAAAGGGCGCAACTGCGAAAGCAAACCACTCCTCACTGTCTTGTTATGACCGCTACGCCTATTCCGCGGACGCTGGCGATGACAGCGTTCGGAGATTTGGATGTTTCGCTAATCAAGCATTCGCCGCCGGGCAGAGGCACCGTTATTACCCGCCGGGTCGAGCGTAAAAACCGTCTCAAAGCCTACGAATTTATCCGAGAGCGTTTGAAGGCGGGCAAACAGGCGTATTTTGTTTATCCCCGGATTACCACCGTTGAACAGGACAATGATGTCAAAGCCGCGACCGACGAGTGGAAATATCTTTCAACTGAGGTTTTTCCGGAATTTACGGTTGAGCTTCTTCACGGACAGATGCCGTCAGTTAAAAAGCTGCAGGTTATGTCGGAGTTCCGCAAAGCCAAAATCGATGTGATTGTCTCAACCGTCGTAGTCGAGGTCGGAGTCGATGTGCCGAATGCGACAATAATGGTAATAGAAGATGCGGACAGATTCGGCCTGGCACAACTGCATCAGTTGAGAGGACGTATCGGGAGGGGCCAGGCTAAGTCATATTGTTTTTTATTCGCCGAGACCGACAGCGAAACAGCTAAAAGCAGACTCGAAGTAATGACCAGAAGCAATGACGGTTTTGAGATCGCCGAGCATGATTTGCGGCTGCGCGGACCGGGCGAGATGTTCAGCACCAGACAGCACGGACTGCCGGATTTGAAAATCGCAAATATAGTAGATGACTTCGACCTTCTGGTGATGGCCCGGAAAAACGCGTTCGAACTGGTCTCACAAGACCCGATGTTAACCGAGGCCGAACATAAAAATATCCGCCAGGCTTTACTGGCTAAGTTCGGCGATGCACTGGGGTTAGCGGATGTTGCCTGAATATTTTCAGTTTTTCAGTTTGCGATTTGCTATCTTTAAACTTACAATTATCCATCTAAATTCAAAGAACGAAAATTGAATTATGCGGATAGAATATAAAAACAAACGGCTCGAAAATATTTTAATCACAGCCAATGCCTTGACGTCGGCGATGGTTGTGGCGTCTTTTGTTCTGCTCTTTGGCGGCTTTAAGAAGGAATTGATGCCGCCGGATGTGATTTTATATACTATTCAGGTCGTTTTACTTTGCATCTTTGTTGCTGAGAAAATAATCCGGCTCTCCAATTCAGCTTCAAAGATCGATTTCTGGCGGGCAAACTGGTTCGAAATTCCGCTTTTGCTTATGCTTGGTGTTACCGCCATAGGAGCAGGCCGCTGGTTTGCCCCTTTGAAGGCTGAAGCTGTGGAGGTTCGGCACTTCGCAGTAGGTATCTATCTGGTCATACAGGTAGTGGCCAAGCTATGCAGAACCAGTGTAAATATGGCGGCATCCGGCAAGAGCCCGACACAAACATTAATCGCAAGTTTTTTGGTCTTGATAATTTCCGGGGCCGGATTACTAATGCTGCCTCTGGCATCGACCGGCGATAATTTAAGTTTTGTTGACGCTCTTTTTACGGCGACCAGTGCCACTTGCGTTACCGGCCTTATCGTAAAAGACACAGGCGAGGATTTTAGTTTAATGGGGCAGATAGTGATTCTGACCTTGATTCAGCTCGGTGGTTTGGGAATAGTTGTCTTTGGCGCGGTATTTGCGCTGCTGCTGGGTCAGGCATTGAGCCTGCGCGAATCGGTGGCCATGCAGGACCTGCTCAGTGCCCGTACACTGAGCCGAATCGGCAATATAATAGCCTTCATCTTCATTGGAACGGTCGTTATAGAAGCTGTTGGCGCGGTTAGTCTTCTCGGGATGTGGAACGATGTGCCCGGGCGAATTGCTAATACTCACCAGCAGTGGTTTTGCAGTATCTTTCATTCGATTAGTGCTTTTTGTAATGCCGGCTTTAGTTTATTCAGCGACAGTTTTATCGGCTATGACAAAAGCTGGGGTGTGTATGTGATAGTTTGTCCGCTGATAATCCTGGGCGGACTTGGTTTCGGGGTGCTTTACGACCTTGTCATTACCGCAACCGACAGAGTAAAAAGGGTCTTAAAAAAGCTTTTCTTCAAACGATACCGGCTTTCGATGGAAACACCAAAAAGGCTTCGGCTCCAGACAAAGATAGTCCTCAGCGTGAGTGCCTGTCTTATAGTTCTGGGCATGTTGGCTATACTTGTGTTCGAACGCTATGCCAGTGGAAGCGATTCTCCTGGAAAAACCAGTGTACTTGGAGCTCTGTTTCAATCGGTTACAGCAAGAACGGCGGGTTTCAATACAGTTGATATATCGGCGATGTCGGCATCGAGCAAATTTATTTTGATCCTGCTGATGTTCATAGGCGGTTCGCCGGGCTCTTGCGCCGGCGGAATCAAGACTGTAACGTTAGCCGTTGTGATAATGACCGCTGTAGCGGCCCTGCGCAAGCGACAGGAAGTTGAGATGTTCAGACGGTCGGTTCGGATAGTGGTCGTAGGCAGAGCGGTAACCGTTACACTGCTCTTCGTGGCTGTTTTATTTATTGCTACTCTGGCACTCAGCATTACTGAGAACACAAACGGATTTACCATGTCTGATATTATGTTCGAGGCGGGTTCCGCACTGGGAACAGTCGGTCTGACTACGGGTATAACAGCTTCTTTGACAACCGCCGGCAAATTTATTATTATTGTGACGATGCTTATCGGAAGACTTGGACCTTTGACATTGCTGGCGGCACTGACGTTTGATTTAAAACCGGCTCGATATAATTACCCGGATGAGGCGGTAATCGTCGGGTAAACTGATCGACAAATATGAATCGAGAAACGAGGATTAACTTATGAAGCGGTTTGCTGTAATAGGATTGGGACGGTTTGGTCAGAAATTAGCCATCGCTCTGGCAATGAGCGGAGCGGAGGTTATCGCTATTGACAGAAACAGAGACGAGATAGAGCTTATTCGAGACCAGGTAAGCCATGCCGTCAGGCTCGACAGTACCGATGAAGAGGCGCTTAAGGCTCAGGGCATCGATAAGGTTGACGTTGCTATCATCGGCATAGGACAGGGAACAGGGCGAGGTTTTGAGGCCTCTGTCCTGACGGTCCTTAACCTTCGGCAGATGGGGGTAAAACAAATATACGCAAGAGCGGAGGATTTGATTGCAGGCGAAGTATTCTCCAAAGTAGGCGCAACAGAAGTTATCTACCCTGAAATCGAATCGGCCCAGCGATGGGCTTATAAACTTATCGCACCGCAAATCGGGGAAAAAATAGACTTCACGCCCGGCTACAGCCTGGCCCGCATAAAGGCACCGGCCAGCTTCGAGGGAAAAACCGTTATGGATTTGCAGCTCCGACAGAAATACAACGTGAACCTCGTGTTGATTAAAAGAGGCGAGCACAGCAAAAGTAAAAAGAGCGAGAAAAGCAAAATCATAAACGTTCCTATGCCAAATACCGTCATCTATGAGGATGATATTCTAATGGTCGCCGGCTCAGACATAGACCTTGCAAAACTCCCCCAGGAATAACACCGACGAAGGTGAACAATACGTAACTTGAATATAACCGGCAGGTTTGGTAGAATGTGACCACTTGTCGCGATGCGTCGCAGCGGGAAGGTGTGTATATATGAAAGAGATTTCTACAGAATTGCTCAATGAAATTACCAGGCGATTAGCAGAGTCAATACACCCGGAGAGGATTTATCTCTTTGGCTCACACGCCACGGGCAACCCCGACGACGACAGCGATATCGATTTGCTGGTTGTGGTGCCCGACACAAATAAATCAACTCGAGAAATCACCATCGAAGGAAGGAAAAGTCTCAGGGACCTTCAAATCCCATTTGATTTAATTGTATGTACCGAAAAACAGTTCAACAGGTATGGCCAAGTGAAGAACACTATAATGAATGAAGCTCTTTGTGAGGGTAAGATTGTCTATGGATCCTAAGCTTGAGATGACAAGGCAGTGGATTATGCGCGCCGATGACGATCTGCGATTAGCGGAGCTCATTATGGGTGATTCGGAACCTGTGTACTGGGCGGCGGCCTTTCACGCACAACAATGCGCAGAGAAAATTCTCAAGGGATTGTTGACTTTCCATGACGTAAGGGCAGGAAAGACACATGACATCGGCAATCTGCTTAAGATCAGCGTCTCAGTGCTTGACGGCCTCGAGCAATTCAAGGACCGGGCAGGCGTATTGACGACTTATGCGGTCGATTCACGTTATCCTGTGCCTCACGGGAACGTTAGCAAAGAAGAGGCAGCCAAAGCAATGGAAACCGCCCGAAGCATATTCGAATTTGTCATTGAAGCATTGCCAAACCTTGAAAAATTGCCATAGGAATACGACTTTCACAGCAAAGATAAGAATATTTATCAGGTTTTTCGGTGTTTTCTGAGCATTTCGAGGAGGTTCTGCATATCTTCGGGCAAGGGGGCTTCGAATTTCACCATTTTCTCGGTTGCGGGGTGTTTGAATTCGAGCGTGTGAGCGTGCAGGGCAACTCGGTTTATGACAGGCTGCTGCACGGCGGGCTCGGCATCAGCCAACTGCCAGGGATAAACTAATCTGCCGCCGTACATACCATCGGCTACGATGGGGTGCTTTATATATAAGAGGTGTACGCGTATTTGATGGGTTCGTCCGGTTTTTGGCGTCAGCTTCAGCAGAGAAAAGCCGCGAAAAGATTCCAGAACCTCGTAAAAAGTGGTTGATTCTTTTCCAACATCAGGCCTGATTGCGTATTTCTCCCTGGCCCCTGGATGAATACCCAACGGTACTTTTATGCAGTCGGCTGTTAACTCAGGCGTACCGTGAACGATGGCCAGATAATTCTTATTGACCTGGCGATGCTCGAATTGCTTTGCGATTTTCCACTGCGCCGCATCGTCTTTTGCAATGACCATAACGCCGGTCGTGTTCCTATCGAGCCGATGTACTATGCCCGGGCGAAATTCACCAAGGCCGCTCGAAAGCTTGTCCGAATAAAACGAAAGGGCGTTTACCAAAGTACCGTGTGTGTTGCCGCGGGCCGGGTGCACAATCATATCAGACTGCTTATTCAGGATGATTATACTGGAATCCTCATAAATTATATTCAGCGGAATATCTTCGGGTAGAATGTCCTTACTGGGCGGCTCAGGCAGTGTCATATCGATTACGTCACCCGGGCTGAGCTTAAGGCTGGGCTTGCCGATTTTGCCGTTGACCTTGACTGTGCCGGCCTTTATCGCATCCTGGATGAAACGCCTGCTGAAGTTACTGAAACGCCCATGCAGATACTTATCAAGCCTGCGTTCTTTAATTGAACTGCCAACATGCAGCTTGAACGGCCCATGTTCGCTGTCGGGGCCCTGTGTTATGCCTGTTGAATCATTCTCCGGAAGCATTGGGCTCGGGGACCTTAGAGTTGACCTCTGGAAGAATTACCGGCACCTGAGAGGTCTTATTAGCATCGTTAGGCAATGTAACCTCAGCAGGTACAGTGATATCAACCGGTTGTAACTGAATTGTCGGCAGTGTAGCGGAAGATTGATTAGTATTAAAAGGATTTATCTGGACTTTCGGCTGTGCAGCAGCCGCTGGCTCCGGTGCGGGCTTGAAAACCACCTTTTGCCTGTAATCGTCCATAGTCTCAAGGCGATGCCGTGCCGCCGCGTTAGCTACGGTACCTTCGTAACCGGCGTTTGCGACTATGCTCTGATATATCTGCTGTGCTTCCTGAAAGTTACTGAGCTCTTCTTCGCAAAGTCCCAAACCGAACTCGGCTGTTGCCTTCAATGATGCATTTGCCGAGGATTTCTGGACCGCTTCGGCGTAAGCGGCCTTTGCCTGGTTTATCTGGCTTGTTAAATCCTGCTCGTTTATGAGCCCGGGACGATAATGCAGTTCCGTACGCAAAGCTTCTGCCTGTTTGATAAGCGCCAAAGCCGCCATCCGATTGTTACTTGTGTTTTGGGCGAAGTTACCAAGACTGTTCGCCGGCTGAAGGAGTATAAACGAAAGGTCTTGTCCCTGAGCCTGCGCATTCTGTACCTGCAGCTTGCCGGCCGATAACTGGTCAAGAAGATTACTAAATTCGAGATGCCCACGCACCTGTACTACATTCTTATTGTAGGTTCTCCAGATTAAAAACGTTGCCCCTGCGACAACCACCGCTACAACAACCAAAATAGTCGTCAGATTTTCCTTCGTCCATTGCGGCAGGTTACCCAGCCATTCGGCCAGTTCATTAGTTTTTAGTTCGTGCCGGTGCTCAGATTTCATTTTATTCCTCGTTTTTTATTCTAAATACATTTTGTTTAATTATGAACTTCCGGAATTATAGCAAAATCTCTTTTACCTTGCAATAGAGCTATTTATCGGTTAAATTTTTGCCTATAGTTAGTCGAAAGGATATAGATGTTCGTAATAAAGATAAAGAGCAAAAAGCGAATCTTTTTATTTTTCACTTTTTACCTTTCACTGGTTTTTGCAGCCGCGGCCCCGCAAAGCACGGCTCAGGCCGGTCAGTCAAAGGCTTTAGAAGGAATCTGGGACCCGGCGAAATATATCAGCCCTGAAGAGATTAAGCCCGGAATGCAGGCTTACTGCCTGACAGAGTACGGAGTTTCCGGTATCGAAAAGTTCGCTCTGGAAGTTGTGGATGTCGTACGCGACTTCGAACCTGGTTTGGATGTGATTTTGGTCAACAGTACCGATGAGCGTTTTATACACACCGGTCCCGTGGCCGGATGCAGCGGCTCACCGGTCTATATTAACGGCAGATTAGCCGGGGCGCTGGCTTACGCATGGACTTATGCCAAGGACCCGCTCTACGGCGTAACACCAATCGCAGAAATGCTAAAGGTAGGCCTCGGAGGGCAAACCGCCGACTCCAGCCAAAGTGCCGGGCAGGGATTGTCGGTATTCGATTTTTCCAAACCTATTGATTTGACCGAGGTTGACAGACAATTTAGAAACGAGCTGAAACAAAGAAGCAGCAATTTAAGCGGCGCCAGCCCGCTGCCGTGCCTTCTGGTTACATCCGGCCTTACAAGCGGGATTCGTGATCAACTGGATGAACTGTTCAAACCTCTTGGACTTATGGTTGTCGCAGGCGGCGGGGGTGGAAGTAATACCGACGGCTCGGCTGAAAAAGGGCAATTAGTCCCAGGGTCCTGCCTTACCATACCGTTGGTAAGTGGTGATATAAATCTGGCCGTTTCCGGAACGGTAACCGAAGTCAGGGGTGACAAGGTTTACGGCTTCGGGCACAGCTATCTCGGTTACGGCCCCGTGGATTTGCCAATGGCTACGGGAAAAGTACACACAATAGTATCAAATATTTATCGTTCCTTTAAATTGACCAGCGTGCTGGAAGACGTCGGCGCTTTGAAAATGGACGAGTCGATGGCCGTCTTGGGGCAAATTGGCGCAAAGGCAAAAACGATACCATTGACGATACGAATAGACCGCTACAATGACACAGAAAAACGCCTGTACAACTGCCGGGTTGCTAATAATCGGATGCTTACTCCAATGCTGCTTCAGGCCGTTCTGGCTGGAGCGTCTTTTCAGCTCGGTGATTTTCCACCGGACCACATGGTTGAATATAAAGTTAATATAGGCTTAGAGAATGACAAATCAATCAGATTCCAAAACGTCTCAACGGCCAGGGGAGTGAATGACCTGATAATCGAAAGTGCTGGCTCGGTTGCCATGCTTATGAATAATCCATACGAGGAAATTGACATACTATCAGTCGATTATGATATTCGCATAGTCCCCAGGAGTATAATCTCACATATATGGTCACTGGATTTGTCCGATTCGAAGTTCAAGGCAGGTGAAAACATCGACCTCGAAGTTGTCGTTGAATCTGTCCTGGCGGGAAAGAAAAAATACAAGTGCAGCCTGGAAATACCTGAAGATTTGGCGCCCGGTCAATATGACCTTACGGTATGCGGTGCAACGGATTATGAGCGGTTTCTTGTGAAATCCACACCTTATAAATTCATAGCGCAAAATGCGTCCGCGTTAATTGAGGCGCTTAATTATTCTTTAAGTGTTGATAGAGACAAGCTGTATTTTATTTTGTCTCTGCCGCCCGGGGGTATTGCCCTCGAGCAGGCTGAGCTGCCGGACCTGCCCGCAACCAGGGTTCTGGTCCTGCAGAATGCGAAAAGGACGCTGCAAGTCCGGCCGTATCAGCATTGGATTGAGAAAAGCTTAAAAACCGGTACCGTGATTATCGACAAACAAGCTTTGAAGATAACGGTAGAAAAATAGAATTAGAACTGACAATGTAAAAATGTCATCTTTGAATGTTGTTTTAATCTTCAACTTTGTTAATTTGAGGTGTTGCTATGAGAAACAAATTCGGCGTTAGTTGCATATTAACCTTTACAGTTTTGCTCTGTTTTGTTCCGGGCTCGGCTTGTTTGGCAGTAAGCAGTAAGATTGTACGTCACGAAAGCAGTGCGGATTTACTAAAAGGCAAGGCCGAAGGGCTCGTGATCGGCTCACGTGGAACTATTCAGCTCGGGCGGGCAGCCGAAACACCGGTCGAGGAATTCGAGGACTTTGAAGATGTCTGGTCGATAAACAGCATTGTTGTCAGCGGCGGAACCGTCTATTTCGGCACAAGCCCCAACGGCGGAATTTATAAATACAGCCTTAACAAACTCACAAAAATTTATCCTCTGGATGAAGACAACGACTCTGATGAGAAAGATTCAGACGACGAAGATAAATCCAACGGCGAAAATAATTCCGACGGCGAAAATAATTCCGACGGCGAAAAAGTCGAAGCCGAGGAACATCTGTCGAACGAGCATATTTTTGCTTTGGCTACCGACGTATCCGGCAGACTTTTAGCCGGCATGAGCGGCAAAAATTGCAGACTGTGCAGGTTCGAAGCCGAAAAAATGGAAACTATTTATGAGCCGAACGACGCCAAATATATTTTCGCAATTGCTGTGGACGACAGCGGGAATATTTATCTGGGGACCGGACCCGAAGGTAAAATTTACCAGCTCGATTCCCGAGGCAAAAAAGCTCAGCTTCTCTACGACAGTCTCGACAAAAATATACTTTCACTCGCAGTCGGAAAAGACGGTTATATCTACGCCGGAAGCGACGGCAGAGGGCTTGTCTATAAGATAAATCCACGAACAAAGGAAGTTGCGGTTTTATACGACAGCGAACAGCCTGAGATTACAGCGTTATTGTTTACAGAGGATTCTGGAAAAAGCGGCCTATATGCAGCGGCAACCTCAGCCAAGATTGTTCAGACGCAAGTACAATTCGCCGACCAGACGCCTTCTACCGGCAGGCCTGATGCCGACACTGCAAAAAGCAAAAGCACCGGCTCCAGCAAGGGTGGAAGAAAACTTAAAATCGCAAATACCAATAAGCCGGACGATGAAAAAAACGGCCCGCGGCAACCGCCGGTCAGAAAAGGAGCAAAACCGGACCAAGCCAGCTTCATATACAAGATAACACAAGACGGCTTCGTAAACGATATATTCAGCGAAAAGGTGGTCTTCTTCTGTCTGGAGCGGGAAAATGGAAAGCTGCTTGTCGGAAGCGGAAACAACGCACAGCTTTTCAGCATTGACCCGGACATGGAGCAGGAAGCGGTTATCTATGAGGACGAGACGGCAACACAAGTAACAGCAATAGCAGCCGCAGGTGATGATGTATATCTCGGAACATCAAACCCCGCCAAGCTAATAAGGTTGGGAACAGGCTTCGCTTCAGAGGGAACTTATACCTCGGATCTCATCGATGCCGGTCAGCCGGCAAAGTGGGGCAAGCTCCAGCTCGAAGCGGATATTCCACGTGGATGCACGGTGAAGCTGGCCTGCCGAAGCGGAAACGTCAATGATGTAAACGACCCCACTTTTTCACAGTGGTCAGAGCTCCTCGAAGTTGACGAGCCAACACAGCTTGACTGTCCTTTAGGACGATTCTGTCAATATAAACTCGTTTTGCAAAGTCTGGACGGGGATAACAGCCCGCTTATAAGGGAGATTGCCGTTGCCAGCACCGTGCCGAATCTGGCGCCGAAAATTGATTCTGTAACTGTCGGACGAGTCGCAGCGGCGGGTAAGGCGGGTACTTTCAAAATCAGTTACAGTGCCAAAGACGACAACAGCGACAAGATGATTTACACAATAGATATGCGAAAGCTCGACAGAACAAACTGGATTGAATTGAAAGAAAAGCTCGACGCAGCCAGCTTCGATTGGGACGGAAAAACCGTCGAAGACGGTCGATATGAAATAAGAGTAACCGCAAGCGACGAAAGAAGCAATACCACTGCAACAAAATTGACCGGCAGCAGGATAAGCGACCCGGTCGTAGTCGATAACACCGGGCCTGTCGTTAAGAACATAACCTCATCCGCATTAAAAAACAACGGAGAGTACCGGATTTTCGAGATTAAGGTTCAGGACGAACTAAGCGCGATTGGACAGCTCGAATATACTATCGACAGCAACGATGACTGGATAGGCACCGTGCCGAACGATTTGGTTTATGATACTTTGGATGAGAATTTCACCATCAAAATCGATACCGAAGAAGATTTGCCAAAAGGCGACCACATACTGACAATCAAAGTCAGCGATGACCTCGGCAATACGACATATAAGACCGTCGATGTTAAAATTGAATAGAAAATCGTGTTTTGTGCCTTTTTTGGATTACTAACCCCAGGGCGCCGGTAGCATATTGTGCGATATATTGAATTTGAAAAAATCGCTGAGACGGTTGAATCGCTTTGTATATCAGCCGGCTATGAGCTTGGCGAAGATGTCTTAACCGCCCTTAAAGAAGCCTCGCGGAAAGAGTCCGACCCGGGCGCCGTAAAAATACTGAATCAGCTCATCGAAAACGCCCGCATAGCGAGGGAAGAAAGAATTCCATTGTGCCAGGATACGGGACTGGCGGTCGTTTTTGTAGAGCAGGGTTCGCAAACAGCTCTTACCCCCCCCGCCGACCGCAAGGAGGCGACTTTGTTCGATGCAATAAACGCAGGTGTCGAGGCCGGCTTTCAAAAGGGCCTGCTGCGGAAAAGCGTTGTAGCCGAGCCCTTAAATAAACGCAAAAATACCGGCTCAAATACACCCGCTGTAATTCATCAGCAATTTATACCGGGCGATAAGCTGAAGCTGACCGTTATGACCAAAGGCGGCGGGTGTGAGAATAAGAGCCAATTCAGAATGTTCAAACCAACAGCGGAAAAAGATGAAATAATCGATTGGATTGTCGATGTCGTCCGCTCCGCAGGCGCCGATGCATGTCCGCCGTTTGTTGTGGGGGTGGGAATCGGCGGAGATTTTGAACTGTGCTGCCTGCTGAGCAAAAAGGCGCTCTGCCGGAATCTGAACGACAGAAACAGCGACGAATTTTATGCCGGGCTTGAATCGGATTTGCTTTCAAAAATAAACGTACTCGGCCTGGGTCCCCAGGGATTCGGCGGCGATACAACCGCCCTGGCCGTTATGGTCGAGACCGCCGCGTGCCATATTGCGTCACTTCCTGTGGCCGTGAATATCGAATGCCACAGCCACAGACATAAAACAGCAATAATCTAACACCAATAATCACCCGGTAGCTCTATAATACCAATTGTACTTAATCTTAGTGCCTTTCGTGGATGATTCGAAGCCTAAGGCACCGGAGTTATCCGTCCCTCTAATATTACCGGGTACTGAGCGTTAGGATTGATTATAACTTTAAGAGTGTACGCAACCCCTGCTCCGAAGATTTTGCCGCACGTAAGCTCGAGTGCCGTCTTTTGAAAAGGTTTGAGCGATGGAACCGTACCGGCAGCAATATCCACAACCTGATCATCTGTGCTATACACGATTTTAATATCCGCAGGTTCTGAGGAGACCTGACCAAAGTTCTGAACCTCAACGGCTATATTGAAGCCATCCTCTTTGTTGTCAATTTTTGGCATACAGGCCGACAGGGCAGGCTCCAAATAGTTCAGCCACGGCAGGCGAGCATAGCCATAAAGCAGTTTTCCACTACTGTTTTTCCCCAACAGCTTGGCCGCGAAATTGTCATCGGTGATACCATTGCCGGCCCCGTTGAAAGTGACAATCAAATCTTCACCCGATCGTTCCGTTTTGATCACTTTGCTGCCCCTGCCGAAATTCACCTCTTCGGAAGCACCAAATCGTAACGAGTCCAAATCAATATCAGCGTGAGGATTAAAACCGTCCTCAGCCGCCATTTTGACTCGGATGGTCTTTGTCTCGGAAGTAATGCGTTCCTTGTCGAGTATGGTCAGGAGCCGACCAACAGTCAGAGGGATACAAATATGTTTGGAACTGTGGTTATCGCTGCCTTTATCCTGACGTTTCAACACGTCGATGACAGCAAAATGCGCCTGCATTGCCCGCCCGTGTTTATCCTGCAATACCTTAATACGCTCGTACTTGAACCAGTCAACAACGGTTCCATCTTCATATTTGGCGATACCCGGCAAGTAAGCTTCACCCGGCTCGACCTTCCAGTTGATTCCGTCCTTCGAACGCAAATAGTAGGCAATGCGCCCGCGCCAATCATTGACAATCATGTGGTACTGTATGGGCGTACGCCAGACTACAGGGTCCTCGAAGTTGCCCGCAACCGGGGGATAAACTCGTTTGTCGGTAACCTGGTTGTAAGGAGAGATTCCCGTTTCGCTGAACCATATACCGCCGCCGCGGCACACCATCAGATAAGAGCCGTCCTCCCGTCTGGCAAAGGACAGATTAGAGAGGCCTTCTATAATACGCCTGTCCCGTTTATTGAATTCGAACTTCTTCTTCTGCCAGGGGCCGTCCACACTGTCAGCGATATAATAACCACCCATAACATAAATAACATATCTTCCATCCTTGAGCTGGAACACCTCTGGATTATGCCCCGGCCCGATGGTGTCCTTTACTTTGTATGGACCGGTCGGTATATCGGCAACGGCATGAACTACGATAGACCTGCCCCACTCCATGTGCCCTCTCTGCGAATCTTCACGCCAGCGGCAGACATAAAGATGGTAGTTTCCATCAGTACCCAATACTGCGTTCCCCCCCCAGTACGACCACTCGTTGTCCTCAATACCATTATCGATATAACGCGGCTTAACATTATCCGCTCCCCAGGCCTCACTTGTCAACTCGCCCTGAACATGCATGGCTAAGAATCGGTCCATAAACCGGCCGCCATAAACCAGTTTGTTCCATTCATCAGGACGTTCTCGTGCAACGATTTGGGCATTCGCATCTAATGTAAACAGGCAGCTCGTCAGCAATATCCAAATCAAAACATATGATTTCATTCTAATCTCCTTTTAATACCCCCCCTCATGTATGTGTATAGCCGGTTGATGGGTCGTATCACGGTTGTGCTCGTCAACACGCAAGGTGTTATTTGGGCTGTGCTTCAGGGGTGCCTGGTACACCTGAAGGCCGGCCTTTCTATACTGGGCCGTTCTTTGAACCATTATTTCCGGATGAGCGGCAACGCATATAACATGCTTTGGCACTGCCTATTGTCAGTAGCGACGTCCGCCACGGTCACCACGGTCACCACGGTCACCACGGTCACCACGGTCGCCACGGTCGCCACGGTCGCCACGACCACCACGGTCGAAACCATCTCGCCTATCTCTGTCGCCACGACCACCACGGTCAAAATCATCTTGTCTGTCTCTGTCGCTGCGATAGCTTGTTTTCTTCTTACCCTCTTCAACGTTAATGGTGTTTCCCTTCAAATCTTTGCCATTCAGCTCGCTGATTGCAGTCTGGCCTTCTTCCGAAACCGGCATTTCCACAAACCCAAATCCATTTGATTCACCCGTAGCCCTGTCCCTTAAGATCTTGACGGATATAACCTGGCCAAAAGCCTCAAAAGCCTGACGCAATTCGTCTTCAGTTGTCTCACGGGACAACTTTCCCACATAGATATTCATTTCGATTTCCTTCAATAAACTTTACGTTCTTTCCCATTTGAAGCTCCCATCTGCACTGGTGAACTTTCCTCCCATTAAAATATCAGATATATCTGATAAATACAACCTAATAAAAATGGGAGTGGCGAAAAGTTAGATGTTTTTTTTCTTTGAGTTCGCCCCGGTCAGTTTGATCGGCAAGGCTATATTAGCTTGCACCCAAACGGTCGATTAATTTTCAAGTTTCACTTTTTTGTAAAATTTGAAAATTTGCTCATTCACAATTTCATAGGATTGCAAAGGCCTGCTTCAAGATTTGCTGTGCGGCCGCAGAAATCACATTTGTATCTCGGCTCCTTAACAATATCCTTATAAGCCGCTTCATTGTTTACATGATAGCCATGAGACATTAAATGGCAAAGGTGCTTAGTGTGTTCATCATTTTTACATTTTTTATGCGACTTGTTGTGTATTACTGCTATTGCTATCATACCTACAGTCACTCCTATCACAGCACCATTTCGTGCAAATATGTAAGGCGCTAACCTCCGGTAAGAAAGCCGGCTTAAATCATCTAAATACACCGGCTCAAAGTGCTATGGACGAAGTGTTTATTAATACCCAATGGTTCGATATAGTTTTCCTTGACTCTGCTCCCGATAGTTCCAATAATTTAGGATTTCATTCTACAATCACCCCCTTATCTGTGGCTTCTGTTGTCTTTCTATTCTATTATACGATCGGCATTAAGTGAGAGTTCAGAGAGATAAGGAGCCTCCTGATTGTATCATGCACCAAGTAAGAATGGCGTGGGAAGACGGAATAATGCATTTAGGTCGAAGATTGATTTCTATTAAACCAACCTGAACAATAAATAAAATTCTTAAAAAATTAATTTTTATTATTGACCACGTGGTCAGTAATGACTATATGGTCATTTTTTATGAGTGCTAAGTCTATAAAGCCGGCAAAAACAGAGGGCAGCAAAGAATCGCCATGACCCGAAAAAAGCTTAAAGAGGCAGTTTTGGATATCTTTAGTGAAAAGAGTGTTGATACCGCAACGGTTGAAGATATCACCGAAACAGCCCACATAGGCAAAGGCACACTCTATCGGCATTTTGCTGATAAAGAGGAAGTGGTTTTTGTGCTAATGGAAGATGCCATTGAACATCTTATCGAACGCCTTCGTCCTATCCAGATGAACCTGAAACCCAGGAGGATGTTTTAGAACATTTTTATGGCAGTGCCGTTCAAAGTGAGGTTGTCAAACAATACTTACTAAGCAAGGAGGTTAAAAATGGAAACACAAACCATAGTTGAGCAAGCAGTGTTACAGTCTGCATGGGGTATTGCATCGAGTTTCGACATTTACAATTGCGATCCCGATGCGATTCGCAGCGCCGAAAGGATTCGGCAATTCGTAGTCGAGCTGTGTGACTTGATCGAAATGAAAAGATTCGGTGAGACAACAGTTGTTAATTTCGGCGAGGATGAGCGGGTGG
>JACKQG010002370.1_pt1 | contig 24781 bp, 20 predicted proteins | sample 8237621 | NCBI WGS metagenome assembly JACKQG01 (sample SAMN15677084, study PRJNA649215) | marine metagenome | biome: marine; feature: Black Sea; material: saline water; isolation source: suspended particulate matter (SPM) from the Black Sea western gyre | collected 2013-06-09/2013-06-10 | depth... | reverse complement strand
TTTTTAAAATAGTAAAAGAAAGTTTTAAGATGACATGGGATATAAGCATTACTTATGTAAAGTTATTTGGAATGCTGTTTTCAGGAAAAATACCCTTTAGCGAGGCAAGGCCGGTTTCACCGATTGGAATAGTAAGCATATTTCAACAATCAGCATCAATGGGTATGCAGAATTTTATATTTTTTGTTGCACTGGTTTCTATTCTGATGGGTTTTGGAAATTTAATTCCGATTCTCCCTTTAGATGGAGGGAATGTTGCATTGATTGTAACTGAAGCTGTAAGAAAAAAACCCGTACCCAGGAAAGTTTTGGAGATTTTTAATTCTGTAGGCGTATTTATTCTGGTTTCCATACTCATTATTGGTATTGTTTTTGATGTAATAAACCCTTTTAATATAATGAATATGTAATAATTAAATACATTATAATTTCAAATGCAAATAAAAAGAAAAAAAACCAGGATTATACAGGTAGGGAAATTGAAGATAGGAGGCAGCAGCCCTATTATTGTCCAGTCCATGACTAAAAGCAAGCTGGAGGATTTAGACGACATTAGAAGTGAAATAAAAGAGCTGATCGGCAGTGGTTGCGAGCTCATTAGAATAGCGATACCCGAAAAGATATCCATAAGTTATCTTAAACGATTAATTGATGAAGGGATTTTTTCAGTTCCAGTAGTAGCTGATATTCAATTTGATTATAGGTTAGCACTGGAATGCATGGATATTGGGATTGATGGGATAAGAATAAATCCGGGTAATATAGGTGGGCATGAGCGAGTTGGAGAGATTGTAGAAAAAGCTAAAAGAAAAAAGGTTGCAGTAAGAATTGGAATTAATTCGGGTTCTATAGATAAAAAGATTTTGAAAGAAAATAACGGGAACATTGTCAACTCAATGTTTGAAAGTGCGCTGGAAAATGTTAGACTTTTAGAAAGTTTAAAATTTAAAAATTTTAAAATATCGGCAAAAGCATCATCAGTTCTGGGTACCATAAATGTATATGAGCTAGTATCAAATAAAGTTGATTATCCTTTACATTTAGGTGTGACTGAAGCAGGACCTAAATTCAGGGGCAGCATAAAATCTTCAGTGGGCATTGGTATCTTATTGTCTAAAGGAATAGGAGATACCATCAGGGTTTCGCTGACCGGAAAATCAATTGATGAAGTAAAAGCTGCATATATAATTCTTAATAGTTTAGGCTTAAGAAAGGTGGGAGTGGATATCATTTCCTGTCCCACATGCGGAAGAACGACGGATGATTTAGAGCAAATTGTAGAAGAAATTGAGAAGCTGACTACAGATATAAAAAAGAATTTGAAATTAGCAGTTATGGGTTGTATTGTAAATGGACCTGGAGAGGCAAAAGATGCAGATCTGGGGATAGCCTTTGGTAAAGATAAGGCTGCAGTATTTTTAAAGGGCAGAGTGATAAAAAGAGTAGATAAAAATATTGCAGCTAAAGAATTAAAAAAGGAGTTAGAAAGATTAGTTTAAACAGGTAAAAGGGAGCTTAAATTGAAATTTTCTCAATTTTTTATTCCAACTTTAAAAGAAGTACCCAGCGAAGCCGAAATACCAAGCCATTCCTTAGCTCTGAGAGCCGGACTTATCAGAAAAGTTGCATCAGGTATTTATTCTTTTTTGCCACTGGGATTCAGGGTACTAAAAAAAATTGAAGAGATAATTAGACAGGAAATGAATAATTCGGGTGCTATCGAGTTATTTTTACCGATTATACAACCTTCGGTTTTATGGGAAAAGTCAGGGAGGTGGAAAGAATATGGTCCTGAAATGTTCAGGTTAAAAGATAGGAACAAAAGGGATTTCTGTCTTGGACCTACTCATGAGGAGCTAATAACCTATATGGTGTATTTAGATTTGAAATCATATAAAAATCTGCCTGTAAATTTATATCAAATCCAGGTCAAGTTCAGGGATGAAATGAGACCGAGATATGGGTTACTCAGAGCCAGAGAGTTTATTATGAAAGATGCCTATAGTTTCTGCAGGAACGATGATGATTTAGAGGTTATTTATAAGAAGATGTACGATGCTTATTGCAGGATACTTGAAAGAATTGGTCTCCAGTACAAGGTGGTTGAGGCTGATACAGGACTGATAGGTGGGAGCTATTCCAATGAATTTATAGTACTTGCTGAAAATGGTGAAGAAAAATTGGTTTTTTGTCCGGAATGCGGTTATTCGGCAAATTATGAAATGTCAAAATCCATTTCTGAGACTGGTAAGGAAAATAAAGATAATAAAATAAATAAGTGGGGTGATTTTATTTATCCAGAGCAGGGAGACAGGTGTAGTAATTGTGGGAAAGAACTGAAGATTGAAAAAGGAATCGAGGTCGGACATATTTTCAAGTTGGGTGATAAATACAGTGAAAAGATGGATGCCAGATTCCTGGATGTAGATGGAAAATTGAAGCCTCTGGTTATGGGCTGTTATGGAATAGGGGTCAGTAGAATACTTGCAGCAGCGATAGAACAACTGCACGACGATAAAGGGATAATATGGCCGCCTTCTATAGCTCCATTTACAGTTAATATTATTGTTACCACTGAAAAAAATAGGGAATTATCTAAAGCAGGCGACATGATATATAAGACTTTAAAAAAATTAAATGTCGAAGTTCTTTATGATGATAGAGATGTAAGTGCAGGAATAAAATTTAAAGATTCAGATTTAATAGGAATCCCTGTTAGATTTATTTTAGGCAGGAAATTTCTGGGCAGTAGATTAATTGATGTTGAGTATAGGAAAGATTGTAAGAGAGTAGAGCTACCCGTAGATTCTATTCCAAAGTTTATAAAAGAATTTGAGGCTGCAAATAGCCTTAAGCTACCTCAAAATGAACAATCAAAAAAGTAAAATCAGAGGAATTTTAGAGAAGATTATTTTTAAAAATTCTGAAACCGGGTTTATAGTTGGAAAAGTAAGGTTAGAGGATAATAGTCTGGTAACCATTGTAGGAAATGCTTTTGAGCTTCAATGTGGTGAAAAATTGGAAGTGACTGGAAAATGGATTTTAAACAGGAATTATGGACAACAATTTGAAATTGAAAGCATTAAGACAACTGAACCAGCTACTGCTGTTGGTATCGAGAATTATTTAGGCTCAGGTTTAATAAAAGGTATTGGACCGGTAATGGCAAACAGAATAGTTTCTCATTTTAAGCTTGACACTTTAAAAATACTGGATGAAGAGCCAAAAAGATTAAATGAGATAGATGGTATTGGTAAAAAAAGAATAAATTTGATTTCAAAATCCTGGAAAAAACACAAAAATATAAGAGAGGTTATGATCTTTTTGCAATCCTATGGAATAAGCAATACTTATGCTACAAAAATTTATAATAATTACGGTGATAATTCCATAAATGTTATAAAGGTAAACCCTTATAGGCTATCAGAGGATATATTTGGAATAGGTTTTAAAACTGCAGATAAAATTGCATTAAAAACAGGTATTGAAAAAGATTCGTTGTTCAGGATAAAGGCAGGAATAATTCATTTGCTAAAGTCTGCAGAGGATGAAGGGCATTGCTACTTCCCATATGAAGAATTTATAGAGATAGCAGAAAATTTTCTTTGCACGGAATTAGGAAAGATTATCGATGCTTTAAGTAAACTTGAAGGGGATGGAAGAATAATTATTGTTAAAGATAATGTAAGCAAAGTTTATCTGGCCAGTATCTATAATGCTGAAAAATACGTAAGTGAAAAAATTCTTGCGCTTTTAGACGATGAAATGGAACATAAGATGAGGGGAAGCAAAAAGGATGGTATATACGATTTAATAAATAATCTGGCAGCAAAAGAAAGAATAATTCTGGATGATATTCAGATAAAAGCCATTGAAAAGGCGGTAACTGAAAAAATACTGGTTATAACCGGAAGTCCCGGTACAGGAAAAAGTACCATACTGAATTTTGTTATAAAAATTTTTGAAAAGGAAAATAAAAGCGTTATTTTAGGCGCTCCAACGGGAAGAGCTTCTAAAAGGCTGTGTGAGACTACTGGTAAGGAAGCAAAAACTATACATAGGCTTCTAAATTACAACCCAAAATTAAATAAATTTTTAAAAAATGAAAAAAACCCTATTAATGCAGATATTGTAATAATTGATGAAGCTTCAATGCTGGATATAAGGTTGATGAGAAATTTGCTTTTAGCCATAAAAACTCAAACCTGTGTAATTTTTGTAGGTGATGTAGACCAATTACCCGCAGTAGGTCCTGGAAACGTTTTAAGTGATATAATCAGTTCAGGTATAGTTCCTGTAATTGAACTTAAAAATATATACAGGCAGGAGGGTGAAAGTCTTATTATACATAATGCCCATAAAGTCCGGGATGGCCAGTTTCCATATATCGGTAAACCAAAAAATAATGACTTCTTCTTTATTGAAAAAGAAGAGCCTGAAGAAGTTGTTGATTTGATATTAAATCTAATAACCCAAAGGATTCCTAAGAGCTTTAATTATAATCCCCTTTATGATGTCCAGGTTCTGGTTCCTACCAATAAAGGAATTGTAGGAGTTAATAATTTAAACTCCAAAATTCAGGATATTTTAAATTTTAATAGTCAAAAAGTGTTAAGAGGTTCTGTGCAGTACCGATTAAATGACAAAGTAATACAGCTAAAAAATAATTACGAGAAAGATGTTTATAATGGGGATATAGGATTTATAAGCGGTATAGATATGGAAATGGAAGAAATCACAGTAAATTTTGATGGCAGAACTGTTGACTATAGTTTTTTTGAGCTAGATGAAATAAGTTTATCTTATGCTATATCTATTCATAAATCTCAAGGGTCTGAGTTTAAATGTGTCATAATACCCATCTTAACTTCTCATTATATGCTGCTGCAAAGAAATTTACTTTATACAGCGATTACCAGGGCCAGGGAACTTACGGTAATAGTTGGAAGTAAGAAGGCAATAGGGATGGCAGTAAATAGAAATATTGTTGAAAAGAGATATACTGGTTTAAAGGAATTGCTTAGAAATTTTTAATGAATCCCTCTGCCAGTTAGATGATACTGTTATCAATTTTATTAAATTTTTTCATAGCACCAGTACAATTAACTATAACACCTATGTAGGCTCTAATTGAATTTTTTTTATTTTGTGATATACTCTTAAAGAAATTTTAATGTGAATAGTTAAAAAAATAGTGGGCGAGCCCCACTTTTTTTTAGCTTAAATTTTTACGTTAACAGGTGATCAGGTTGAATAAAAAATTAATGATAGCATTAGTAGAATTAGAAAAGGAAAAGGGCATAAAAATGGATACTATAGTAGAAGCTCTTAAAATTGCCTTTGTTTCAGCCTATAAAAAAAATTATAAGATAGAATATGATTGCCGGGCAGATATAAACATGAAAACGGGTGAGATAAAAGTGTTTAAAATTTTAGATGAAGGTGAAAGTGAAGATGGAACGGCAAAGGATAGCATTAAGAGAAATGAGGTAGAAGTTACCCCTGATAATTTTGGAAGAATTGCTGCCCAAACTGCTAAACAGGTAATAAGACAGAGGTTTAAAGAAGCAGAGCGGGAGATTATGTATGAAGAATTTAAAGATAGAGTAGGAGATATGATAACTGGCATAATCCAGCAAAGTGATGCTAGATTTACTCTGGTAGATTTGGGTAAAGTAGAGGCATTACTTCCACCGTATGAGCAGGTTCCAAGGGAGAGATATAAACATGGCGAAAGGATAAAGTGCTATATTTCAGATGTAAGGAAAACAACAAAAGGACCTCAGGTAATAGTATCCAGGACACATCCTGGTTTAATTAGAAAATTATTTGAATTAGAAGTACCTGAAATTTATGAAGGAATCGTAGAGATAAAAAGTGTTGCCAGAGAAGCAGGTTATAGAACTAAAATTGCTGTTAGCTCAAATGAGAAAAATGTGGATCCTGTAGGAGCATGTGTAGGCACCAAAGGTTCACGGGTTAAAATGGTTGTTGAAGAATTAGGAGGAGAAAAAATAGATATTGTAGAATATAGTGATGATATTGTAACTTTTATAAAAAATGCTCTGAGCCCGGCAAGAGTTCTAAAAGTGTTAACTGATGAAGACAAGAAGTTTGCATTAATTGTAGTTTCAAGTGATCAGCTTTCTTTAGCAATAGGAAGAGAAGGTCAGAATGCAAGGCTGGCTGCTAAATTAACTGGTTGGAAAATTGATATAAAGAGTGAAAGACAGTTTGAGGAAGAATTAGATGAAGCCAGAGAAGAAAGATTGAAGAGCAAAGGAGAAGATACCGGGGTTAAACAGTAACTATCAGGTAAAAAAACATAATAAATGATTGAAAGATTTAGCAATTATTATAAATATCAACAGTAAATTACAGGTAGTTCTAAAGGGTTATGAACGCTAAAAAAGAAGATAGTAAAAATAAAATTAAGAAAAAAGATATGGCTGAATCAAAAAACTTAAAAGATGGTCAGTTAAAAGAAAAGATCAAAATCAAGCCTGAGGGCAAGCCTCAATCTAAAGACGGGAGTCCAATCAAAGAAGCTAAAAAGCCGGAAGTTAAAACTAAAGGCAAGAAAAAAGTTGAACTTAAAGCAAAGAAAAAAGCTGTATCGACAGCTAAAATTGAAAAGAAAACTGAAATTAAAGTAAAAGAAAAACCAAAGGCAAGAATGGATTGGGAAGAAGAAAAGAAATCAAGTATTAAGAGTGTAATTGATAGAGAGCTTGATAAAGAGGAGAAGGAGGGAAGGTTCAAGGCGAAATTAATTCAGAAAAAGAGAATTGTCTCTGGCGAGAAGGTAAAAAGCGAGAAAGCTTTAAAAGAAGAACACAAAGATTTAGAAAAGAAATTAAAGAAAAGACCGGAAATAAAAAAAGTAATTGAAATCTCCGAGGGAATAACTATAAAAAAATTGTCAGAAATAATAAATGTTCCTTCGACTGAGGTGATCAGTCTGTTATTTAATATGGGTGAGATTATTAATATAAACCAGTCCTTAAGTAAGGACTTAATAGAGTACCTTTCTCAAGAATATGGCTTCAAATATCATATTGTAGGTTTTGAAGAGAAGTTGGATGAAGTTTATAAGGATTCTGAAAAAGATTTAGAGCCCAGACCTCCGATTGTAACAGTAATGGGACATGTAGATCATGGAAAAACAACACTACTTGACGTCATTAGAGAAACCAGTGTTGCAGTTAGTGAGGTGGGTGGAATAACCCAGCGTATAGGTGCTTATCAGGTTGACTATAAGGGGAGGAAAATTACATTCATAGATACACCGGGACATGAAGCATTTACGTCTATAAGGGCCAGAGGGGCAAGGGTTACTGATATTGCTGTGATTGTAGTTGCTGCTGATGATGGTATTATGCCACAAACAGTGGAAGCAATAAATCATGCAAAGGATGCTGGTGTCCCTATCATTATTGCTATTAATAAAATTGACCTTCCAAATTCAAATCCTGATAAGATAAAGAAAGACCTTACCGGGTACAATTTGGTTACGGAAGAGTGGGGTGGAGATACTATTTGTATAGAGATTTCTGCTAAGAAAAAGACTAATCTGGATGAATTTCTAGAAATGATTTTACTAGTAGCAGATTTAAATGAAATAAGAGGTAACCCAAATTCTGAAGGTACTGGAATTATAATTGAATCAAGACTGGATAAAGGTTTGGGCCCTGTGGGTACAGTTATAATAAAGAGAGGAAAAATAAAAGTAGGAGACTCTTTTGTTGCAGGTGACTCGTTTGGAAGAGTAAGGTCAATCAGAGATGAAAATGGTAAAAAACTAGAGGAAGCAGTCCTGTCACAACCGGTTGAAATTACAGGTTTTCCTTCAGTACCAAAAGCTGGAGATAAATTATTTATAGTTAAAAATGAAAAGGTGGCAAAAGAGCTTTTTAGCAGAAAAGATTATGAGAGAAAAATGATGAAAGTTGCGGATTCAAGGAAAAGTTTAACTTTAGAAAAATTGTCTGAATTGGCAAAAGAGAATGAAATAAAGAAATTAAAAATAATTCTTAAAGCAGATTCTGGTGGTTCACTTGATGCAGTAGAAAAATCATTAAATAATATAAGAGAAGAAAAGATAAAGATTGATATAATACATAAAGCAATTGGGGCTATAACTGACAGTGATATTCTGTTAGCAGCAGCTTCGGATGCAATCGTAGTTGGTTTTGGTGTAGTTCCCACTCAAAAAGCGGATGTATTGTATAAAAAGGAAAATGTGGAAGTCAGGACTTATGATATTATCTATAAATTAATTGATGACATTACTCTTGCCTTTAAAGGCTTGCTGGAACCTGAAGTAAAAAGAATTTATAAGGGTAAAGCTGAGGTCAGGGAAGTATTTAAACTCCCGAAAGTAGGGATAATCGCTGGTTCTTATATTCTGGAAGGTGAAGTTGAGAGAGGTAATTTAGTAAATGTCGTAAGAGATGGAAAATTAATCCATGAAGGAAAAGTCGCAACTCTTCATAGGTTCAAAGAAGATGTTAAAAAAGTTTTATCAGGATATGAATGCGGTGTTAGGCTGGAAGATTTTCAGGATCTCGTAAAGGATGATAAACTGGAATTTTATGAAGAGAAATAATCTTTGATATGGTCGTGATTTATGTGGATAGAACGAGAAAAGTTGAGATAGATCTAAAAAGAGAAATAAGTTTTATTATCAATACCAAAGCAAAAGACCCCAGAATAGGGTTTATAACTGTCACGGATACAAAATTATCTACTGATTTTAAATGGCTGGATGTTTTTGTTAGTATTATGGGCGAAGAGTATGAAATAAATAGGAGTCTAGAGGGGTTAAAAAATTGTTGCGGCTTTATAAAGAAAAATTTACTCCGGAGATTAAAGTTAAAAAGTATACCCAACATAAGATTTTTATATGACAAGTCCATTGATACCGGTATGAGAATATCAGAAATATTGGAGACTCTGGATAAAAATAAGTGATATTAAGCAGGTAACCTAATTGGATACAAACAAGTTATATAATCAGATATCAGAAATCATAAACGGCAATGATAATTTTTTAATTATAACCCATATCTATCCGGATGGAGATTCATTAGGTTCGCAAGTAGCCTTGTACCAATTAATATCTAAATTAAAAAAGAATGTAGTAGCGGTTTGTAATAGTGAATTGCCTTATCAATATAAATTTTTGCCTTATTTTAATAAGATTAAAAAAGATTTAGGAGAAATAAATATCTCCGGAAAGAAATATATTTGTTTTTGTCTGGATTGTGCTGATGAAAATAGAATGAATATAGATTTTAAAGTATTAAAGGATAATGTAAAGTGTATAATAAATATAGATCATCATAATAAGAACACTAATTTTGGCGATATAAATATTGTAGATACCAAAAAATCTGCAACTTCTGAAATTTTGTATGAGCTAATAGACAGATATTACAGGAAACTTTTAGATCATGAAATAGCCCTGGGTATTTATGTGGGGATATTAACAGATACTGGTAAATTTCAATACAGCAACACTAATTATGCTGTTCATAAAGTAGTAAGTGAACTAATTAAATTTAATCTGTCTCCTTCCGAAATCTATAGAAATATATATGAGAATGAATCCCTGTCCAGGTTTAAATTAATTCAGCTGATTTTTCAAAGAATTGAATATGTGAAGTCCTGTGGCTTGATATACTCATATGTTCTGGAAAAAGATTTTAAAAAACTAAATTTACCATATTCTGCTCAAGATGGAGTTATCGAACTGCTGAGGAGCGTAGAGATGGTAAGGGTTGCTGCCCTGATAAAGCAAACCGGTAGAAATTGTTTTAAAATAAGTCTTCGTACCTCTGATAGTGATATTGACTTATTTAAGATTGCCAGTAATTTTAAAGGTGGCGGCCACAGGATGGCATCTGCTTACTCTGATACTGGTAGTCTGAGAACTGTGATTAATAATTTAAAAAAATCTATAAAATAAAATATTTAGATTATGAACAGCACTAATAGCAAATCTGATCTGCTTAAAGATTTTAATGGAATAATATTGATAAATAAATTACCACATATAACTTCTTACGATGTTATAAGACAGGTAAAAAGAGTTTTTTTTTAAAAAAAATTGGACATGCTGGTACACTAGATCCTATAGCAGAAGGCCTGCTCATTATTTTAATAAATAAAGCTACCAAACTATTCAATTATTTTCTATCTTTTAACAAAGAATATATTGCAGATATAAAACTTGGGGTAATTACTGATACATGGGATCTTGATGGTAAAGTTTTAACCAGAAGTAAGATTGAGAACATAGATATTAAGAAAATATCCAGTATTCTGAATAAATTTACCGGAAAAATTAAACAGACGCCGCCTGTATACTCATCAGTAAAGTATAAAGGCAGACCATCATATTATTTTGCAAGAAAAGGGCAGAATATAGATTTGAAACCGAAAACAGTAAATATCCATAATCTGGAGCTTGTTTCTCTGGAAAATGATTTGCTTACTATAAAGGTGAATTGCAGTTCAGGCACATATATCAGATCTCTGGCTTATGAAATTGGAAATTTATTGGGGTGTGGCGCTTCGATAAAAGGATTAAAAAGAACGAAAATTAATGATTTTAAACTGGACAGCAGCATTAGCGTTGAAGATTTTCTGAAAGGCAAATTTAAAAAAAGTGATTTAGAATCTAGCTCATATATGATATCTATTGAAAGATTACTGGAAAAAAATCCGAGCCTTTATATAAAAGACAAATATAGATACCATATAGTGAACGGCCGCCCTGTTGATGGTGGAATGATGGAGTTCAGGAGGACCGAAGATAATAATTTATTAAAAAAGGGGATCTTTATAAAGATTAAAGATAGTAGTGAAAACATAATAGCCATACATGAGATTTTAAGTGAAAATGTATTTTCTGATATTAAGAGTAAGAAACTGACTTTAACTAAAAGTATTGTAATTTTTCGCCAGTTGAATAAAATCTAATGGTTTGAAATTTTTCTAAACAGCGGGGTATTAAGTTGTCAGAATTATTAGAATTAAAAAAAATAGATAATAGCTACTTTAAGGATAAAAATTCAGTAATTGTGATTGGTTTTTTTGATGGAGTGCATCTTGGACACAAAAGGATAATTGAAGCTTGTGTCAAAAGGGCAAAAAAAATAAACGGCTCCAGTATAGTTCTGACATTTAATAAACCTCCGCTGAATGTAATAAAAAGTGAGATGTATAAAAAACTCATAATTTCTTATGAGGAAAAAATAAAAATTATTGATAGTTTAGGAGTTGACTTTATTGTAACTGCTAATTTTGATTCCGATTTTTTTATGTTGAAACCCGGGCAGTTTTGCGAGGATATACTTATCGGAAAATTTTACGTAAGGGAAATTTTTGTAGGGAGTGGATTTCGTTTTGGCTTTAAAGCAGAGGGAAATGTATCTTTCCTGAAAAGATTTTTTAAGCCTTATAATATAGAGGTAAATGTAGTACCTCTCCTGAAAATAAAGGGAGAGACAATTTCAAGTACCAATACAAGAAAATATTATTCTGAAGGCAAAATAAAAAAAATAAAGAATTTATTAGGGAGGAATCTGCAAGTCGAAGGAGTTGTGGTTAGAGGAGCCGGCAGGGGGAAGAGATTAGGATTTCCTACAGCCAATATAGATGTTTGTGAGGATTTTATCACTCCAAAAGATGGTGTTTATCTGGGTACTGTTGAAATCAACGGTAATGAGAATAAATTATTTCCAGCCATTATAAATATCGGGGACAAACCAACTTTCAAAGAATCAAAAAAATGGATTGAAGCTTTTATAATCAATTTCAAAGATGATATGTATAAAAGAAAAATAAAAATTAATTTTTTAGAAAGATTAAGAAATGAAATCACATTTGAAAGTAAAGATAAATTAATCAGCCAGATGAAAATGGATTTAGAATATGCTAAAAAATATTTTAAAATAAAAAGTTAATGAACCCGGACTGAGTTTAAAGGATTTTAAAAAGTTTTTAGGATAATTTCAGTTATGAAAGAGGTCAATACCGGAATGTGATTAAATTGTAATTAGTATATAGTTATGATAGATTATAGTACGGGCAATTTTGAGGAGGTGAAAAAAGTTGGCTTTAGTCAAAGAAGATAAAAAAAAGGTTATTGAAAAATTTAAAACTCATGAGAATGATACCGGTTCTTCTGAAGTTCAGGTAGCTATTCTTACAAAAAAGATTAACAAACTTAATGAACATTTGAAGGCGAATAAAAAGGATCATCATTCTAGAAGAGGTCTGGTTATTATGGTTGGTAAAAGAAAAAGACTTCTGGGATATTTAAAAAATAATGATGTAAACAAATATAAAAAAATAATTGAAGAATTAGGATTAAGGAAATAAGTCTATATCAAAATAGTTTTTTTATATTGGTAGTTTTAAGGAGGATGTAATATAGGTGGAAAAAAGATATGAAATTGATATTAATGGAAAAAAAATGTTGTTTTCTACTGGTAAAATAGCAAGGCAGGCTAATTCAGTTTTGGTTAAATTTGGTGGAAATGGAGTTTTGGTCACAGTAGTTATGAATCAGAAAATAGCTGAAAATATAGATTTTCTGCCACTTGTGGTCGATGTTGAAGAGAGAATGTACGCTGCAGGTAAAATACCAGGAGGATTTTTTAAAAGAGAAGGAAGGGCCAGTGATAAGGCAATTCTTAATTCAAGGTTGACTGATAGGCCTCTGCGGCCATTATTTAATAAAAATATAAGAAATGAAATTCAAATAATTGCAACAGTTCTTTCATTCGATCAGGTTAATCCTTACGATATTTTAGTAATGAATGGAACTTCAATGGCTCTATGTATATCAGATATACCATTTGAAGAACCTGTAGGTGCTGTCAGGATTGCTAAAGTAGGTGAAAACTGGATAGTGAATCCAGTTTATAGTGAGATTGAAGAAAGTATTATAGATATAGTAGTAGCAGGGACAGAAGAAGCAATATTGATGGCAGAGGCAGGCGGCAAAGAAGTACCTGAAGAAGTAGTATTGGAAGCTATAGAAAGAGCGCATAATGAAATAAAAAAAATTGTTAACATTCAAAAAGAATTTAAAAAAATAGCAGGTAGAGAGAAAAGGGAAACATATAATTTTGAGTTAAATAAGGATGTTGAAAAGAGGGTAAGAGAATTAGCAGAAGAAAAAATTCAGGAAATTTTAAATAGTATTATGAAATACTCAAAAGATGATAAAAAGAAAATTTTACTGGATAATACTGATAAAGGGTATTTCCAGGATAGAGTTTCAATTATCAGAGAAGAGACTGAAAAAAAGTTAGAATCAGAATTTCCGGAGGATAAAGAAAGTATTAATGAAAGCTTAAATGAGCTTGAAAGAGAATTAGTAAGAAAAATGATTTTGGAGAAAGGCGTAAGACCTGATGGCAGGAAACCTGATGAAATAAGAGAAATAAGTTGTGAGGTAGGTTTATTTCCGGAGACAACTCATGGTATGGGTCTTTTCACCAGGGGGAAGACACAAGCTCTAACTATATTAGCATTAGGTTCAATAAGAGAAGCGCAGAAAATAGATAGTTTGGGAAAAGAGGAATTTAAAAGATATATACATCATTATAATTTCCCGCCTTTCAGTACTGGAGAAACACGGCCCCTTAGAGGACCAAAAAGAAGGGATATCGGGCATGGTGCTCTGGCTGAAAAAGCTCTAAGACCTATGATTCCAGATGAAGATAAATTTCCATATGTCTTAAGACTGGTATCTGAGATTTTAGAATCCAATGGTTCAACTTCAATGGCCAGTGTATGTGGAAGTACCCTGGCTTTAATGGATGCAGGTGTCCCCATATTAAATCCAGTTTCCGGCATAGCGATGGGTCTAATTAAAGGAGAAGATGATAAGTTTGTGATATTAGAAGATATACAGGGTATAGAAGATTTTTATGGTGACATGGACTTTAAAGTTGCAGGAACTAAAAATGGGATTACTGCACTACAGATGGATATGAAAATAAAGGGTATTAACTTAGATATTATAAAACAGGCACTGGAAAAGGCACGGGAGGGAAGGTTATTCATATTAGATAGGATGTTAGAAGTCATTCCGGAGTCTAGAAAAAGTCTGTCCAAAGCTGCACCAAAAATAACTACCTTTAAAATTCCCAAAGAAAAGATCGGCGAAGTTATTGGACCTGGTGGGAAGAATATCAAAAGCATAAAAGAAGAATTTGATTTAGATGAAATTGATATAAGTGACTATAATGGAGAAGGCATGGTTTCCATTATTTCTTCAAATGATGTTAATATTAAAATGGCCAGGAAAAGAATAGAAGGAATGTTAAAGGGTGTTGAAGATATAAAAGTGGGAGAAGAGTTTATAGGAACTGTGGTAGGAATAACCAGCTACGGAGCTTTTATAAATTTAATTCCCGGGGTAGATGGACTTCTTCATATATCCAAAGTTACAAATAAAAGAATTAAAGATGTTAAAGATTATTTAAAAATAGGTGATAAGATACTGGTTAGAGTTGGTAATGTTGATTCCAGGACTAAAAAAATAGGTCTGGAAAGAACTGATATCTGAATAAAATGATATCTGAATATTTTATTAGTGAGGTAAATTAAAAAATAGTTTCATCGAGTAGCATAAAATTTGACCAATATAAAATAACTGAATTAAATAATGGAATAAGGGTTATTAGTGAGTATATCCCTCATTTCAGGTCAATATCGTTAGGTTTCTGGGTACCGGTTGGATCCAGAAATGAAAATAGAAATATCAATGGAATTTCCCACCTTATAGAACATCTTATTTTCAAAGGCACCAGTAAAAGAAGTTATAAAGATATAGCCATTGAATTTGATTCAATGGGTGCCGAATTTAATGCTTTCACGGATAAAGAAAACTGCTGTGTCTATGCTGATTTCATTGACACCCATCTGGACAGTTGCACAGAATTATTATTTGATATTCTAACGAACCCATCTTTTTTAACAGAGCATATAAAAACCGAAAAGAAAGTAATAATTGAGGAAATAAAGATGGTAGAGGATAATCCCTCGGACAATATTATGAGTTATTTCTATGAAGCGGTTCTGGACGGACATCCTCTAAGCCTGCCAATTTTAGGCACTAATAATTCACTGAAGATGATTAAAAAATCTGCTATACTGGACTATTTTAAGGAAAAGTTCAATATTAGCGGCACGGTTATCTCAGCTGCGGGTAATATAAAGCATAAAGATTTGATAGATAAAATTAAGAAAAATGTTGGTGGAATGGAAAATAGAAAATATATAAATGATTTTACCGGACAGGAACCTCCGGATAATGGAAGTGTGAAGAAAATACATAGTAGTAAAACCAGCTCGGTTCATATGTGCTTCGGTGGCCTGGGCTGCAGGCGGGATAGTGAGGAAAAATATCCAATTTCATTATTCACAAATTTATTTGGTGGAAGTATGAGCAGCAGATTATTCCAGAAAATAAGGGAGGAGGAGGGCCTGGCTTATTCAATTTTTAGCAGCAATGCCCAGTATCTGGATACAGGGATAACAATTATATATTCAGCTTCTTCACCTAAAAATGCCGGTAGAATTTTAAAAATGATTAAAGATGAAATAGTTGATATCAACAAGCATGGAGTAAAGGAGGTTGAACTGGAAAGGGCTAAAGAAAATTTAAAAGGAAATATTGTTCTGGATGTTGAAGATATAAGTTCAAGAATGTTCAGGTTGGGAAAGGGACTTCTATTTGATAAAAAAGTTTTGACTATTAACCAGATATTAAAGAAAATAGATAAAGTAAAGCAAAATGATTTAAATGACATAGTTGATAAGTATTTTAAATTAGATAAGATGAGTCTGGTAGTAATGGGAAAACTAAATAAAGGCAGGTTATTATGAAAAAGATAGTAATATCCGGTATTTGTGGAAAAATGGGGACATCTATTTCCAGAGAGTTGATGAAGGAAGAAGAAATAGAATTAATTGGAGGTTTTGATATTGAGAATGCAGGTGTTGATATAGGTGAATTTTTAATTGGTAAAAAAACAGGGTATAAAATTTATAATTCTTATAAAGACATTGAAGAACTAAGTCCGGATATTATTATTGATTTTACTAATGCCAATGCAGCTAATAAAACTATTAATTGGGCTATTGACAATAATATAAATATAATTGTAGGAACTACTGGCTTGAGCAGAGAGGATTTAGATAGTATTGAAAATAAAGCGTTAAAATCCAATAGTAAAACACTTATCGCGCCAAATTTTTCGATTGGGGCTGTAATTATGATTAAAATCTCAAAAATGATATCAAAATATTTTGATAATTGTGAAATAATTGAACTGCATCATGACAAAAAGAAAGATGCTCCTTCCGGTACTTCTATATTGACAGCAGAACAGATAAGTCTAAGTAATAATTTTAACAAGTCCAGGTTAAAAGAAGGTGAAACCGAAACCATAGAAGGCTGCAGAGGTGGATTTACCGGTGGTGTTCATATACATAGCGTAAGACTGCCGGGACTGCTGGCGCATCAAAATGTTATTTTCGGAGCAAAAGGTCAGACTCTGTCCATAAAACATGATAGTCTGGATAGATCGTCATTTTATCCCGGAGTCATTCTTGCCATAAAAAACCTGGATAAACTTTCTAATTATACTTTTGGATTGGATAAGCTGATAGACATTTAATTGCATTATTATTTGAGGAGGATTATATGATAGATATAGGTGAGGTAATTACGGCAATGGTAACGCCATTTGATAAAAAATATAATCTTGATCTCGACTCTTGCGGTAAATTATTGAATTATTTAATTGATGAAGAAGCAAGTGATGGGATTTTACTGTCAGGTTCCACAGGAGAATCTTCAACACTGGATGATAACGAGAAGATAAAATTATTTAAATTTGCAAAGGACAATTTCGGGGATAAAGTTAAAATTATTGCCGGTACCGGTTCTAATGATACCAGACATTCTATAGAATTATCAAAAGAAGCGGCGAGGATAAGAGTTGACTGCCTGCTCCTTGTTACGCCATATTATAATAAACCTTCACAGTGGGGCCTTTTTAAACATTTCGAAGCAATTGCCAGTGAGGTTAAGACTCCCATAATAATATATAATGTTCCTTCAAGAACATCATCTAACATAAACTCGAAGACCTGTGTGGAATTATCAAAAGTTGATAATATCTGTGGAATTAAAGAAGCCAGCGGTGACATGAGACAAATTTCAGAAATAATAAGAGATACTGATGATGATTTCCTGGTATATAGTGGCAATGATGGTGATACATTACCCATATTATCCATGGGAGGATATGGAGTTATTAGTGTTGCTTCTCATATTATCGGTAAAGAGATAAAAGAGATGATAACCAGTTTTAAAAAAGGAGATTTTAGAAAAGCAGCAAAAATGCACCGGGATCTGACAGACATATTTTATGGGATTTTTATAGCCACAAATCCTGTTCCTATTAAAGAGGCATTAAATTTAAAAGGAATTAATGTCGGCCCATGCAGGCTTCCACTGTGCCCTATGGAAGATAAGGAGCTAATAGCTTTTAAGGAGATTTTAAAAAAACATAAGATAATTAATTAGTTAGAAGGTGAAATTTTGCAAATAAAGAATTATGTCAAAAAGAACTAGTTTAAAATTAATACCTCTGGGTGGCTTAAGTGGTATTGGCAAGAATATGATGGTCTTTGAAAAAGATAATCAGATTATAATTGTTGATTGCGGGATAATGTTTCCGGATGATGATATGCCGGGAATTGATTTTATAATACCGGATTTTTCATATATTAAGAAAAATAAAAATAAAATAAAAGCAATAATACTTACCCATGGACATGAAGACCATATAGGTGGTCTACCATTCCTGTTTAAAGAAATTAATGCTCCTGTTTTTGCGACTAAACTTACCATAGGTTTGGCTAAAGTAAAGTTCGATAATTCACAAAATGTAATTCCCGTTGAATACAACGAGATTAATCCTGATGAGCCGTTAAATATCGGGCCGTTTCATATAGATTTTTTCAGGGTTAATCACAGTGTTCCGGATGGTGTTGGATTAATTATAAAAACAGATATCGGGACCATAGTCCACACGGGAGATTTTAAATTTGATCATGCCCCGATTGATAATAGAGTTACACAATTTTCAAAAATTGCCAGAGCTGGCCAGGAAGGCGTGCTGGCTCTTTTATGTGACAGTACCAATGCTGAAGAAATAGGATTTACTCTTCCGGAAAGGGATGTGGGTAAAACGCTGCTTGAGAAATTTGAAAAGGCGGTGGGAAGAATTATTGTAGCCACTTTCTCATCACATATACATAGAATACAACAGGTACTGGATGTGGCCAATATATTGGAGAAAAAAGTTGCTATTTCCGGTAAGTCCATCCTAAAAACTATTAGAATTTCTACCGAACTTGGCTACCTGAAAATTCCTGAAGATACCATAGTTCCAATAACTAAAATTGATGAATTTCCTATAAAAAAAATAGTAATACTTTCTACTGGCAGTCAGGGAGAGCCGCTTTCAGCTCTGAACCGGATGGCTTTAGGAGAACATAAGAGAGTCAGCATTATGAAAGGAGATATGGTGATAATCTCTGCTTCTCCGATTCCGGGAAACGAAAGGGCTATATCCAATACTATTAACAGGCTTATAAAACAAGGAGCAGATGTTTTCTATGAGTCCATTGCAGGTGTTCATGTGTCGGGGCACGCTGCCCAGGAAGAGATAAAGATTATGATAAATTTAACCAATCCTAAATACTTCATTCCAATTCATGGAGAAGATAAACATAGAGTTCAGAATGCGCACATAGCAGAGTCAATGGGAATTAATGAAAATAATATTATTATAGCTGAAGATGGTGATATTATTAAAATGAATTCAAATTTATGCAGAGTTTCAAACAATTTACATCCCCAGACTATTTATATTGATGGCGTTGGGATGGGGAATATAGAAGATATGGTACTCAAAGACAGGAAAATATTATCAAGAAACGGAATTATATTTATAGTAGTTGGAATAGATTATGCAGGGAGAAGAATTTTATGTGAACCTGATTTTATTCTAAAGGGAACAATATATATTGAAAATTTAACAGAAATTCTGGATGATTCAAAGAAAATTATAAAAAATTCCCTAAAAACATGCTTTGATAATAATATGGCGGATAGAAAAATGATTGAAGATTTTATTAATGACAGGTTAGAAAAATTTATTTTTAAAAAAGCAAGAATAAGACCTATAATAATAACTAAAGTCATTAGTCCTGATAGGCATTAATTAAAATATAAGTCCTTAAAAAAATGGTTAGAAGAAATTATAGAAGAAAAAAAATAACAAAAGTTAAGAGCAGTTTAAGTTCAGGGAATTCTAGAAATAGAAAAAAATATGTTAAAAGAAGACCTGAAGTTTATGGTATTTTAATAATAATGGTTTCAGTACTACTATTTATTAGTGTGTATGGCTTTTCAGATTCTGGTTTTATAAATATATCTGTGAATAATTTTTTATCTTTTACTTTTGGAGTTGGTAAGTTCCTGGTACCTTTCATGCTTTTAATCTGGGGTTTTAGCTTCTTCCTGAGGAGGATCCGCCTGTTACCTTCAAGTTTTGGGTGGGGATTTTTTCTGTTATTTTTCTCAATACTGGGGATTCTAAGCAATAATTTCAATTATGATAATATTTTTGATGAAGTTCTGGTAAAAGCCAGGGGCGGGATTGTAGGAGCAGGGATTTTTTATGGATTATCTAAACTCTTTAGCAGCGCTGGTGCTGTGGTAGTGCTGGGTGTTTTACTGGTTATATCAATATTGATTATTACAAAGATATCCCTTATAGATATTGGTAAAAAGATAATCTACTTACTTAAAAAAATAAATTTTAAGTCTGTGGGTAATTTATTTAAAAGAAGAAGTACGGAAGACGAATATACAGTGTTAAAAAAGCCGTTAATAGATGAAAAAGAAATTTATGGCAGTGATGAAAAAATTGACTCAAAAAGAATTGAAGTTACCAGTAATGCTTACAGGGCATTTAAGGAAAAAGTTGAAACGCAGGATGAATCTATAAAAAAAATTAGCACAATTGAAGCTGCTAGTGATCAATTAAAAATACCAACAGTAAAAAGCGGTGATCTGGAAAACAACTATAGATTACCTCCTATAAATTTACTGAAGAAATCCAGGGATTTGCCTTCCAAATTATATAAGCAAGGCGTAAAGGAAAGAGTTTATATCCTGAATAGACTGTTCAGTGACTTTAATTTAGATGCCAGAATAGACAGGGTGGTTAGTGGTCCTACTGTAACCCTTTATGAAATGAAACTTTCACCGGGAGTGAAAGTTCAAAGATTACTTAGTCTGGAAGATGACTTTTGTGTTGCTCTTGGTTCACCAGATTTAAGGATTCATACTCCTATACCCGGGAAATCTGCTATTGGTATTGAGGTACCCAATATTGTTAGAAGTATTGTTACTCTGGGAGATATTTATTCTGATGATGATAAGAACTTAACTGATAATTTGTTAAATGTTCCTTTAGGCAAGAATCTCTCAGGGAATATTATTTATATGGACATAATTAAAATGCCGCATATTCTTATTGCCGGTGCTACTAATTCAGGGAAAAGCTCATGTCTTAACAGCATTATCATTTCTCTTCTTATGAAGGTAAGACCCAGTGAGGTTAGATTTATTATGATCGACCCAAAAATGGTAGAGCTCAGTATTTATAATGGAATACCTCACCTTTTATCACCAGTGGTAATAAATCCAAAGAGGGCTGCTTCAGCCCTTGCATGGGTGGTAGGGGAGATGGAGAAAAGGTTTAAAATACTGGTTGAAAGAAATTTTAAATCCCTGGAAATGTACAATTTTGAGGCAAAAAGAAATGAGAATGAGTATGAGAATTTCAAACCTTTACCGTACGTATTAGTATTTATTGATGAATTGGCTGACCTGATGATATTATCAGCATCGGAGGTAGAGGACAGCATCTGCAGGATTGCACAAATGGGAAGAGCAGTTGGTATTCATTTAATAATATCTACCCAGAGACCTTCGGTTAACATAATAACAGGGTTGATCAAAGCAAATATACCTTCAAGAATAGCATTTATGGTTACATCAAATATTGATTCCAGGGTTATCCTGGACTGTGGTGGGGCAGAAAAATTAGTTGGAAAAGGAGATATGCTATATTTACCTTATTATTCCAATAGACCAGAAAGAATTCAAGGAGCTTTTGTAACTTCAAGGGAAATAGAGATGATTTCCGGATATATAAGGAATATCAGCAGTCCTGAGTATAGTTTAGAAGTTTCAAAAAGAATAAGCGATGAAAAAAAAGATACACATGATGAAGACGATCTATTCTATGATGCTTTAAGAGTAGTTGTAGATTTCGGGCATGCATCAGCTTCATTATTACAGAGAAGGCTAAAGATAGGTTATTCAAGAGCTGCAAGAATTCTTGATCAAATGGAAGATAGAGAATTAATTAGCGCCTATGATGGTAGTAAGCCCAGAGAAGTATTAATCTCAAAGGTGGATTTAATCAAGTTATTAGAAGAAAAAGAAAATTAGAAATTTTTATAAGTTTCGAATATGAATTGTTCAATAATAAGCATAGGAACTGAACTAAATCTGGGACTAATACTGAATAAAAATTCTAAATATATAGCGGAAAGAATTACTGATCTGAGTATAGAATGTAAATATATGTTTACTGTTGGTGATAGCCTGAGCGAAATATCTAACGTATTAAGACAAAGTTTGAAATATAGCGATTTAATAATAATAAGTGGAGGATTGGGTCCTACTGATGACGATGTTACCAGAAGTGCAGTTGTTTCAACTTTGAATTTAAAACTAATAAGAGACAGGAGCCTTGATGATACCAGTCTGAAATTTATTAAAAAATCAAAGAATAAAAAAATTACCGAGAGATTGCTACGCCAATCTTATATTCCCGAAAATTCTTTTCCAATTAGACCGAGATTGGGAAGTGCTTCCGGATTCAGGATAGAATTAGGCAGCAGGCAGATAATATTCTGCATTCCGGGAGTTCCGAAAGAGATGAAAAGTATGTTTGAATATGACGTTATACCTTTCTTAGAAGATAAGAAAAGAAATAAAAGTTTAAGAGGTGATAAGTTTGAAATAAGAAAGTCTACACTTCTAACTACTGATATCAGTGAAACAGAGATAGAAGAAAAGATTAAGGAGGTTGTAAATGAAGCAAAGAAGATTAATGTTGAGATAGGGATTACTGCTGATCCAGGTTTAACAAAAATAATACTGGTGGCAAAATCACCGGACAGTGTAAAAGCTAATAAGAATTTAAAAAAAATTGAAGAGAAGATTACCAGTAAATTGGGAAACTATTTTTATGGAAAGGATGATACTTTAATTTCTGATAACTTAAAAGAAACCATAGCAAAAATTGGCGGCAGGTTAACTATCAGTATAGCTGAATCAATAACCGGTGGCCTTATAAGCAGTATTATTACCGATACACCTGGAAGTTCCAGGTTTTTCCTGGGAGGTATAGTATCTTATTCAAACTATTCAAAAATTAAATTACTTGATATAGATGAGAATATCCTGGATAAATACGGAGCTGTGAGCAGAGAAGTATGTCTGATTATGGCAGAAAAGGTGAGGAAAATTTTTAATTCTGATTACGCATTAAGCGTGACTGGATTTGCAGGACCGGAGGCGGAGTATAAAAGAGTAGGTCTGGTGTATTGTTGTATATTGGGACCTGGTGGATATGAGAAAATATTTGAGAAAAAATTTCCGGGTAATAGATGTGAGGTAAAATTCAGGACCGCACAATTTATACTAAATGAGCTCAGGGCAGCAATAGGTGAAAAGTATTATAGGAAAGAAAGAATTAGTGAAAGAAGATAAAAATAATTTTGAAAAAAGACTATTTATAGCTATAGATATTCCGGAATTTATAAAGGATAATATATATAATTTTACAGCAGCTTTGTTGAAAGAAGAAAAACAAATAAAAGTAGTATCAGCTCCAAATATTCATATAACTTTAAAATTTTTAGGGAACATAAATATAGGCAAAATAAATAAAATAGAAAAAGCTATAAAGGAGACAGCTGATACATTTAGAAGATTTAAGTATGAAATTAATGGAAAGATAAATGCATTTCCAGGCCCAAATAATGCCAGAGTTGTTTTTTTGGAGATAGGTAATGGGGGAAGGCAAATATCTGAAATTTATAATGAGTTAGAAAATAATCTTAGCATGGTTAAAATAAGAAAAGAAAAAAGAAAGTTTTTTCCCCACATTACTATTGCCAGAATAAAGAATAAAAAGAATATAGAACAACTTGTAAATAACCATGAAATGGATTCAGTTGACTGGTTGGATTGTTTAGAAATTACATTATTTGAAAGCCGGCTGAAACCCAAGGGAGCTGAGTATGCTATTCTTAATAAATTTAGTCTAAAATAAAAAAATATTTTTTAAATTTAATTTTACTATTTAAAAATATTTTTAATATGTTAAAATAGGCTTATGGACAATTGCACATAAGATAATATTTATTTATTATATCATTTTTACATGAGTGTTATTTATTGGAGGGTTTAATATGGATAGGGAGAAAATTATTGATGATACAGTATCTCAAATTGAAAGGAAGTATGGTGGCGGCGCCATAATGAAATTAGGAGATAAAAGTTCAATAATGGATATAGGGTATATATCTACCAATTCTTTAGAACTTGATATAGCATTGGGAATAGGAGGAATTCCCAGGGGAAGAGTTACTGAAATTTTTGGACCAGAAGCTTCAGGAAAAACAACCCTTGCTCTGCATATTATTGCGAATGCTCAAAAAGGTGGGGGTATAGCAGCTTTTATAGATGCTGAGCATGCATTAGATCCCGGTTATTCCAGAAATGTGGGTGTTAATATTGAAGAGCTTCTACTGTCTCAACCAGATAATGGTGAACAGGCTCTGGAAATATGTGAAATTCTATTAAAAAGCGGTGCACTGGATGTAATAGTGATAGATTCAGTTGCTGCTCTCGTGCCAAAAGCGGAATTAGAAGGCGAAATAGGAGACTCTCATGTAGGACTTCAGGCAAGATTGATGTCACAAGCTTTAAGGAAAATAACCGGGGTGGTAAGTAAGACCAAAACTTCAGTAGTTTTTATTAACCAGCTTAGAGAAAAAATAGGAGTTATGTTCGGCAACCCGGAAGTAACGCCTGGGGGCAGAGCTTTAAAATTTTATGCATCGGTAAGAATAGATATTAGAAGAATTGACAGCATTAAGAGTGGAACAGATGCCGTTGGTAATAGGATACGGGCAAGAGTAGTGAAAAATAAAGTAGCGCCTCCTTTTAAAAGTGCTGAATTCGATATAATGTATGGAAGGGGAATATCCAGGGAAGGAAGTGTATTGGATGTGGGTGCTGAGATGGGAATTATAGATAAAAGCGGTTCATGGTACTCATATAAAGATGAACGCATCGGACAGGGCAGGGAAAATGCAAAAATGTTTTTAGTTCAGAATATCAAGGTAATAGATGAAATTGAAGAAAAAGTTAAAAGTATGCTCAATATAGATACCGGTAAAAAAGAAAAGAAAGATATTGTAAAAGAAAAAAAATAAATTTTTATAAATATAAATATACTGTGTCTCTGCTGGTGTATATGCTACCTGTTGCCATATAAAAATCTGCACATATAAAAATCTGCTACCT
>JACKQG010002369.1_pt1 | contig 24783 bp, 21 predicted proteins | sample 8237621 | NCBI WGS metagenome assembly JACKQG01 (sample SAMN15677084, study PRJNA649215) | marine metagenome | biome: marine; feature: Black Sea; material: saline water; isolation source: suspended particulate matter (SPM) from the Black Sea western gyre | collected 2013-06-09/2013-06-10 | depth... | reverse complement strand
ACCGCACTGGGGGAGGGACAGGATCTACGGCATGATCGAGAACCGGCCGGACTGGTGTGTTTCAAGGCAGCGGGCATGGGGAGTTCCAATTGCGATATTATACTGTAATAAATGTGGGGAAATATACATTAACCAGGAAGTAATCGATAATGTTTATTCGCTGTTTAAAGAGCACGGCGCGGATATATGGTTTGAAAAAGATGCAAAAGATTTCCTGCCCCATGATGCTGTGTGCGGCAAATGCGGAAATGATACTTTTATAAAAGAGACCGACATACTGGATGTATGGTTTGATTCAGGGGTTAGCCATGCCGCGGTCCTTGAACAGCATCCTGATTTAAAATGGCCTGCGGATCTTTATCTCGAAGGAAGCGATCAGCACAGAGGATGGTTTCACAGCTCTCTGTTAACGGCTGTCGGCACAAGAGGGGCGGCGCCGTATAAATCTGTATTAACCCATGGATTTGTCGTTGACGCAAAAGGGAAAAAAATGTCCAAGTCTATCGGAAATGTTATAGCCCCAGAGAAAATTATCAACCAGTACGGAGCGGAAATTCTCCGTCTCTGGGTCTCTGCATCCGATTACAAAGATGACATACGCATTTCAGATAATATTTTAAAACAATTAAGTGACGCATATAAGAAGATCAGAAACACCTGCAAGTTTATGCTCAGCAACCTTTATGATTTTGACCCGGAAAAGGATTCTGTTTTATATGAATCAATGCCGGATATAGACAGATATGCCCTGCATAGCCTGCAGAAATTAATCGAGAAAACCACAAGGGCTTATGATCGATTTGAATTTCATACTATCTATCATGCCCTGTATAATTACTGTACCCTCGATCTATCTGCTTTTTATCTTGATATCCTCAAAGACAGGCTGTACACATCGCCGCCGAAATCTGTGGGAAGAAGAAGCGCCCAGACAGTCATGCATATTATGATTGATGCTGTTTCAAAGGTCATGGCTCCTATTCTCTCCTTTACTGCGGAAGAAATCTGGAAATATATGCCGGAGCGGAAAGACAAAGAAACAAGCATTCATCTGGCATCCCTGCCGGTTGTAAATGAGGAATTAAAGGATGAAGAACTGGCCCAAAAATGGGAACTCCTGCTTAAAGTTCGCGGCGAGGTGGCAAAGGCCCTGGAGCAGGCCAGAACCGCAAAACTTATAGGACATCCCCTTGATGCTTTGGTTGCAATATCAGCAAATAAAGACTTATATAATGATCTTTATCCATATACAGAAGACTTAAAATCAATTTTTATTGTTTCACAGGTTTCTCTGATAAAAGAAGAAACCCTTTCCGGCGCATATAAAAGCAACGATATCGAAGGATTGTTGATTTTGGTTGAACCTGCGGCCGGCGATAAGTGTGAACGGTGCTGGATGCATGATACTTCTGTCGGGACAAGTCCGCAGCATCCGACTATCTGCAACCGGTGCGAAGAAAATATAAAAAGACTGTAATATTTTAGCTTTTTGAAAATATGGCCGCTCCAGGTATAATTAAATTTGAACCTTGAACCCTGAACCTTTATTAAACAACGTGGAAGATAAAACCAAATATATAAAACTTTCTACCATTGCCGGTATAATTGTAGTTCTTGATCTGATATCAAAGGCAATAATATTGACCAAAATACCGCTTTATCACTCCATAGAGGTTATACCGGGATTTTTCAGCCTCACCCATATTCAAAACGCCGGCGGCGCTTTCGGGCTCCTGGCAAACCAGAGCTCTGATGTGCGGGATATATTTTTTATTATTGTTTCATCTCTGGCTATGTGTTTGATTTTTTTATTGTATAAAAATACTCCAAAGACACATTCATTGCTTGCCGCAGGCTTTGCGCTAATATTTGGAGGTGCAGTCGGCAACCTGATCGATAGAATACGATTCGGCAAGGTTGTTGATTTTCTTGACTTCTACATAGGAGACCTGCACTGGCCTGCTTTTAATGTTGCTGACAGCGCAATCACCATCGGAGTAGCTATTTTCATATTTCATATTCTCTTTAAGAAAATGCCGGAATAAATAATGCATCCAGTGCTTTTAAAATTAGGACCTTTTTCCATCCATACTTACGGCTTTTTTATTGCCATGGGTTTTATCGCAGGAATTTTGCTTGCAAAAAGGGAGGCCAAGAGACTGGGGGAGGATCCTGAAAGAATAATGGATCTTTCCTTTTACCTTTTGATTGCCGCTATTGTTGGTTCACGTCTGTTTTATATTTTTATCAACCCGGAGATATTTGTTTCAGATATTCTGGAAAGCTTCAGAATATGGAACGGAGGGCTTGTTTTTTACGGGGGTTTTATCGCAGCGTTGATTGTCGGCCTTATCTACCTGAAGATAAAGAAAATGCCCCTGTGGAGAACAATGGATATAGCTGCCCCTTCACTTGCCTTAGGTCAATTTTTCGGCAGGCTGGGCTGTTTTTCTGCTGGATGCTGTTATGGCAAGGCCTGTGATTTACCCTGGGCTGTAACATTCACAAATCCTGACACACTGGCGCCGATCGGCATACCTATTCATCCCACCCAGCTTTATCAGGCCCTTGGTAATCTATCCATATTTGCATTTTTGTGGTTTTTCCGTACCCGCAAGAAGTTTGACGGCCACTTATTCTGGATGTATGTTATGCTTTATGCAATCATCCGTTCCTTTATAGAGATATTCCGCGGCGATTTCAGGGGAGAACCTATTTTCGGAGTTTTGTCTGTTGCCCAGGCAATCGGAATAATAATGGTGCCTGCTGCAGTTATTATGATGATAATTCTGAAAAAGCAAAAGCAGGCAGGTAAGACTTTATAACCTGTTTCAAAGGTTTCGTTATATTAATACCCAATAAAATTTTCAGTCTTGATTAACTCTTTCTTGCACGATATCTCCGAGCAGATATTCTTCATGGAACTCACCATCGCCGGCGGGCCGAATACGAAGATAACCCGTTGCTGCCAATCAGACATATGGTTCATCACGGTATCTTTGTTGATAATTCCAGAGATGCACTGCTTATCCACCGGCGTACCGGCGCTCACCATATACACAACATTAAGAAGGTGAGGATAGGTCGGCTGCCAGTAATCCAATTCCTTCTTAAAGGCTATATCCTGCTCCTGACGGTTGGAATATAAGAGGCAAACATTGGTCTGCAACTGTTTTTTAATAATATATTCAATAATCGAGACAACCGGCGTTATGCCGATTCCGCCGATGAGGAAACCGATTTTCCGGTATTCATCCTTAAACACACAATTACCCATCGGTGCCTTCAATAAAACAATATCCCCTTGTTGCATTTGCCGCAATCGTTGGGAGAAATCGCTTTTTGACATGCGCTTTGTTACTTCAACATAGTCATTTTGGGGCGCAGATGAAAATGAAAGGTACTTATTCAGCAGGCGATTATTTTTATCATGCTCGTCAAAAATAACCTGTAAAAACTGACCCGGCAGAAAATCGATTTTTTCATTCAACACAAATCGAAAGCTCTGCACCGTTTCAGTCCTCTTTATTTTCCGGACAAGTGTTCCTTTTATTTCTTTCATATGCCTTTAGCCTTCATATTCCCGCTTCCGGCAAGTCATGCCAGACCCAACCTTTTTCTTTTTATAAAACGTCCCAAATGCTTATCAAATTTGAGAGTATGATTTACCAGCCAATCTACTATGAGAAGTCGGATGCGAAACAGGAGAAAAAATCTGTTACTATCATCTATCATGCTGATTTCTTTCTTAAATTTTTCAAAGTGTCTGGAAAATTTACTATGTTGCCATTTTTGAAAATGTAAAAAAGGATACTCATATTCTTTCATCAACTTCTCTTCGTCTCGAAAGTGCGTGATTATATATTCATCAAGAAAAGAAATGATTTTGTTTACTTCATCTAACCCTTTTCCTTTTAATATGCTCTCCATCAGTTTATTGCATTGTTCAAAAAGTTCACGATGCTGTTCGTCAATTTTTGCTACTCCGAATTCAAACTCAGGGGTCCATTCTATGGAAAGAAGTAGTTCCCCTGTACTTTCATGTACACCCGTCTGAAGAAACGCATTGCATCGGTCAAGATAAAACTGAGCGGAACTATCTAATGGGTTGATCCGTAGGCATTCCTCTATCATCTTCTTCGAAGTATCAACATGCTTAAAATGGTAATGGGCTAACGCTTCCTCAAAAATTTTGAGCGTAGCTTTTTTCCCTTCTACGATTTCAGGGGGATCTATATCAAACACCTCATAAACTGACTGTGGTTGCGTTTTGCCTTTTACTTTCACCCGATCTAAAAAACGCATGGCTATTTTATCAGGTCTTTTTAAGTCATAAAATGTATACTCACTGATCAACAGGCCTGCCTCGTATTTTTTTGACATACCCTCAATTCGTGAGGCCAGGTTGACGGCATCGCCAATAACAGTACTTTCCATACGTTTATCCCCGCCTATTGTCCCTAACATTAACAGACCTGTATTAAGGCCGATGCCAATTCGAATTGGAGGGTAATGTACCTTTTCCCTGCCGGTATTATATTCGTTCAGTTTTGCATGTATGGCTATGGCACAACGTACGGCTTCATCGGAGCTTGATGGGAAAAGCGCCATGATTGAATCTCCAACATACTTGTCGATAATTCCATTATGGGCAAGTATGACCGGCTCCATTTGGCTGAGGTAGGAATTGATAAAGTCAGTGATATTGGATATTATTGGATTAAATTTTGATTTGTTTTGCATGGTAACCTATCATAATTATTTATGAAAAAGCAAGATAATCACAAAAAACCACGAAAACTCATGGATCAGGTGCGCGATGTCATGCGTTTGAACCGCAACAGAGAGCCCATGGAACTGGTCAAAACAATGCACAAACTGGATTTAAAAATACGATATAATGTATAAGGGAGTATAGGGGGGTCTATATTTGTTGTTCTTGAGAAAAAAACAATGATGATGTAAACTGTTGGCATGATTTACATCACACCTGATATCAAAATAAGCGAAAATGAAATTAAGTTCCGGTTTATAAGGGCAGGGGGTCCTGGAGGCCAGAATGTTAATAAGGTTTCCACTGCTGTTCAGCTTCGCTTTGATGTAAGAAATTCCACTTCTTTTTCCGATCAGGTTCGCTATCGTTTGACCCGGCTTGCGGGCAGAAGAATTACAGAACATGGGATTCTTATTATCGAGGCCAGACGGCTCCGAACACAGGAAGGGAACCGGCATGATGCGATCGACCGTCTAATTAAATTAATTCAAAAAGCCTCTGAAAAACCTAAAGCCCGCATTAAAACCAGACCGAGCCCGGCATCAAAGGAACGCCTGCTGGCAGCTAAAAAGCGGAGAAGTAGAATAAAACGGATGAGACGACTGGTTTCGCCTTCCGATGATTAGCACACAGGATATTTAAGCCATTGCTTCAAAATCGGCCAGTTGTTTTTCAAATTCAGCCTGCTTTTTCTCCAGAGCAATTGTCAGGGATTCAAGTTCATTGTACAGGCTGTCGACAGCGAACTGCTTGGTGTTAAGCTGCCTGGAAAGATCGGCAATTTTTAAGCCGTCACCGCGTTGGGAAGCCGAGACCAGGTCTTTATTGATCTGTGCAATTTCACTTTCGCTGCGTTCTATTTCTTCTTCGACCTGCAACATGCGGTCTTCCATGGGTTTCAAGGTTCTTCCCTTTTTGGTGATGATTTCAGACCGCTTTCTACGCATGTCTTTCCGGTTCTGCCTGCCTGCCCTGTGTTCAACTGAATTTTCGTTTTGGTCCGGTTTTCCCGTGCGATCTTCATCTTCCCACCCACCTTTTTCCAGAAATCGCTGATACCCTCCATTGAAAACCTCGAGGTGGTTACTCCGAAAGACGATGAGCTTTTGGGCGAGGGCATGGAGAAACATTTCATTATGGGTCACCATAATGACCGTGCCGTTGAAGTTGTCGATAGCCGCAAGCAGGGCGTCGCACGCATCCATATCCAGATGGTTGGTGGGCTCATCCAGAAGCAGCAGGTTGACCGGTGTGACCATAAGCTTGCCTAACATCACACGGCTTTTTTCACCACCGGAAAGTACGCTGATTTTTTTAAGCGCATCGTCACCGGAAAACATCATGGCCCCGCAAATGTTTCTAACTGTCTGACGATCCACATCCTGGTGGGAATAAAGGATTTCTTCTTCCACCGTGCGGGTGTCCACCAGACTTTTGATGTGGGTTTGCTCGAAAACACCCCGGGTTATGTTCGGGTTGTAAACAATTTCTCCAGACTGCGGCGTGAGACAATCGGCCAGAAGCTTGAGCAAAGTGGTTTTGCCTTTGCCGTTTTTGCCCACCACGCAGACCCGTTCACCGGCGGTAACGGTAAAATCCAGATTTTGGATCAGCAGCTTTTCCCTGTCATAGGAAAATGTCAGGTTCTGGACGCTCATTACGTTCTTTCCGGAAAACGGTTTGGCTCGAAATGAAAAGCCAAGAGATTTGACAGTTTCCAGCTTTTCCCGTTTTTCCGTTTTGGCAAGGGTCTTGATACGGGATTGGACGAGGTTTGCCAGCCTGGCTTTGGCCCTGAACCGGTTGATGAACAGTTCGATTTCCTTCCGGTGTTTTTCATCGTTTATCCGGGTTTTTTCGTAGATTTCTTCATCCTGAGCAATCTGTGAATAGTACTTTTCGGTATTTCCGGCGATTTTGCGAATCTTTTTGCGATGAATACCCATGGTGTGGGTTACGATGCCATCCATAAAGCTTCGGTCATGGGTGATAAGCATAAGTTCGCGTGGCCAGCCTGACAGAAAACGGGTAATCCATCGGATGGAGGTTATATCCAGGTAATTGGTTGGCTCATCCAGGAGCAGCAGGTCCGGCTCGGCAACCAAGACCTTGGCCAGGTTCAGACGTACCTGGAAACCGCCGGAGAATTCTTCGGGGTGCCGCCGCATGTCGGATGCAGTAAATCCCAGTCCAAACAGGATTTTTTCAACCTTCCAGTGATGGTCTTTTTCGGCCTTGGAAAGTCCTGTCATGCCTTCGGCCAGAACCGTATCCCTGGTAAACTCAATCTGCTGGCGGACACAACCGATACAATAGTTTTTAGGTGTGCTGATCACTCCGGAATCCGGGTGTGCTTCTCCGGTGATGAGCCTGAACAGGGTGGTTTTACCATGTCCGTTTCGCCCGACCACGCCAACCCGTTCCCGGGCGTTTATCCTGAAACTCACGCTGTCAAACAGAACGTGGTTGCCGTAACTTTTTGATAGATTTTCAATGCTGATCATGAGAAAAAAAGTCGAATTTGTTAGGTGTTAAGCGTGTATAATATTTTGATTGTCAATATCCTAATCAAGGTCGATAAGCAAGCATCTCCTTTTTTCTTTACTCACAACATGCCTCCTGTTATTATTTAAAAATTTAAGGGTTCAAGGATTCAAGGAACAATTGCTATGTTAAAGCAATTATCTGTTTTATCAAGTTCTTAACACTTAACACGTTTCGTAAATATAATGACCGCAATTAACTATAAGGAATTTAAGAATTATCTGAAAAAGTCTGATAAGGACGGGTTTGCGCCTGTGTATCTGATTTTTGGAGAGGAACTGCTTTATAAAACTGTTTTTGAAGAGTTGCTTGACGAATTGATTCCTGTCTCAACAAGGGGTTTAAATTATGAGGCTGTAGATGGAGCCGATGAGAAAATTAATGAAGCGTTGCAGCGTATAAACACCTATTCTCTTTTGCCGGGCACAAAGGTCGTGGCTATTTGCGACACACAGATATTCTATTCAAAACTAAATGAAAAGGCTCTTATAGAAAAAGCAAAGAAGGAATATAATAACGACAGTATTCAAAAGGCTGCAAACTATCTCCTGAGCCTACTCGGGCTTTTGAATCTTTCCTTTGACGATATAAGCAAGACAAACAGAGGCAAAGCATTAAAACTTGATCTTGACAGATCGGCTGGTGAAGAATGGTTTGATAAAACCATCGATTATTGCATGGCAAGCGGCCTGACCCCATCTAACGGAGAGGATAAAGGAAAACTTTTGCAGCAGGCGATTGAGAAAGGATTCCCCAAAGATAATCATCTGATAATTACCGCCGATATGGTTGATAAAAGGAAGGGTCTTTATAAAGCTATAAATAAATACGGAATGGTTATCGATTGCTCTGTCCCAAAAGGTGAACGAAGGGCAGACAGGATGGCTCAGGAAAAAGTTCTTTATGAAAACATGGAAACTGTTCTTACAAAAAATAAAAAGAGAATGGATAAGGCCGCAATTGCCGCCATGTTTGAAATGACCGGTTTTAACCTCCGCTCATTTTTAAATAATCTTGAGAAACTTATCAGTTATGTCGGTGAGCGAAACAGAATAACAATTGATGATGTAAAGTTTGTTCTAAAACGCACAAAAACGGATCCAATATTTGAGCTGACAAATGCAATATCAGACCGTAACTTAGAAAAAGCCATTTTTTTTCTGAATTCTCTCCTGCCTCAATTAGATCATCCTCTTCAATTGTTTGCCGCAATAACAAATCAGGTTAGAAAGCTTTTGCTGATTAAGGGTTTTGTTGAAAGCAGGCATGGCAGGGCATGGCATGCCGGTATCAGGTTCGATCAGTTTCAGAGAGCTGTTATGCCTGCAATCAAGGAGTATGATAACGACTTGTTAAGTCGGCTGGAAGATTGGGAGAGCAAACCGGCCGCGGATCTGCTGGTCGCGCAAAACCCGAACAATCCTTATCCTGTTTACCAGATGTTTCTCAAGTCTGAAAAATTTACGACAAATGAACTCATTGAAGAGCTTAAGCGCTTGAGTGAAGCTGATTTGCGGCTTAAGTCAACCGGAGGGGATCCAAAAATTATATTGGAAAAGGAGATTTTTCATATTTGCGGCGGTTTGAACCGCTAATATTTTCACCGCAAAGCCGCAAAGATCGCAAAGAAGCTATTTTTTTCTTTAAGAAAAATTATACTTTGCGTCCTTTGCGTCTTGAGCGAAGCGGGCGGTGATATATAGGTGTAAGATTCTATTAAGGAGAAAAGAATATGGGGTTTATAAGACGCCAGGAAGAGAGTCTGGCGACGCGTTATTTATTATGGCAGTATCAGAAAAAACAGATTCCCATTCCTCCATATGAAGATCTGGAAAAGCAGGCCGCTCAAATAGTTGATGATGCGCATCGTATAGCTCGTGAAAGAGGGAGCAATCTTATTTCTATCATTAAAGAACTGGTCAAAGATATTAAAAAAAGGTAGTTCAGCCACAAAGGCACTAACACACCAACTTGCCTGCCTGCCGGCTGGCAGGGATTATAATATAATTCTCTTAAAAGTCATAATTTATAATTTAGGAATTGCGAATTTAGGGATTTAGGAATTGAAGGTATTTTATTGATTTTAATTCCTAAATTCCTCAATTCGCAATCCCTCAATCCCTCTAAATATTTCTTCCTGTTCATCCAAAATTTCACCTAAAATCTTTATGTTTGTCATGGGATTCATTATCACGCAGCGAAAAACAACAATATCTTTTCCATGCTGATTTATTTTTAATTTTGTTCGTGAAACAAAACTCTTTCCAGCCTCCCTTTGCAGCCTTTGAACAGCTCTGTTTATTTTGTTTAATTTTTTGTTAATGTCGCATATCTGTTCAGGATTACCTTCGGCTAACCGGCGCTGAATATGGAAGGGGCATATCCTGTAGGTAAGAATGTTAAGCTCCGGGCGTGTTATTAGCTGGAAGTCTGGTCTTTTTTCAATTTCTTCGGCAAACCTGAGACATGTATCAATCCCATGCTCAATCAGTAGCGCATAACCCCGGCTCCCCATTATTTTAAGCGCGCCGTCCAGTATAATAGAGCTTGCCTCCCTCGAACCCGCGAGCGATTTTATGCCGAGATCAACAGAACCAGGGCGGTTTACATAGTTTGCATGATATGCAACAACATCCATGATTGAAGGGTCCTTAAAGACAACTATGCCGCAGCCCATCGGCATATAAAACTGTTTATGGCCGTCTATTGTCACGGAATCCGCAAGTTTTATACCTTTAAGCAGATGCCTGTATTTTTCAGACATTAGTGTGGGCCCACCCCATGCGGCATCCACATGAAAGTGAATCCTGTTTTCTGCGCATATTTCTCCGATTTCAGGCAGAGGATCGACAGTCCCGGTTTCCGTGGTTCCGGCAATGCCGATAATGGCAATAATCTTTGTATTAACGGAGCTGTTTTTTATATCTTTGATCGCTTTTTTTAGACAATCAATGTCCATGCGGTTGTTCGCATCAACATTGATTGTCATAATGTTTTGATTGCCTATTCCAAGAAGACCACCGGCTTTTTTAACACAATAGTGGCCAAGTTTCGACACTAATATAACGCACTTTTCTATCTGGTAGGCCTTGTACGCAGCCTGTAGTCCTTCCTGTTCAATGCCGGCAAAACCATTTTTTGGCGCAAGCATGGAGTTTCTGGCGACCCAGAAAGCTGTGAGATTTGCCAGGGTGCCGTCTTCAATAAAACAACCTAACGTGGTTTGGATATTCTGGACATGCTTTTCATAGAAAGCTTCATCTTTTTCGTAGATCAGCCTGTGAATTTTGGCAATGACCTGTTTTTCCAAAATCGAGACAACCTTTGAGGTTTCAATTTTAACTACATTTTGATTAAGCGCTGCGACTATGGTTTTGAGATGAACCATGAAAAATGGAATTGCGGAAGTCATGTGGCCCACAAAATAGGGCGAGGTAACATTGACGGCGTGTGGCGCAATATTTTCGACAAGATCTGCTATGACATCTGCGAGTTTCTTTTCAGGATTTTTGCTGATAAGGGTGTTGGTAAAGTTTCTTGATAAATCCTTGAGACTGACCTCTTCGGTAATGCCGACATGTTTTTTAAGAAAATCGTGAAGCCCGAAAAATATCTGCTCCATGTATTTGACAAGAGTGGACCTGGAGGCATCATCTTTATGGTTAACAAATGTTCTCATTAGGGTCTGCCAGTCGGCGATGAGTTTAGTTTTCTTTTCTATGCGGATTTTATCTATCATTAGCCTTGCTGTATTTTAATATATGAACTTATAAAAAATCGAATTTATCAAGTGTTAGGTCAAAGCAATTATTTGTTTTATCAATTACTTAACACTTAACACTTAACACTTAACACATTTTACTTAACATGCCCGTTATTTGATTCCAAGCAAATCTTTGATGGCGTCGTAAAAAGTCCCATCTAAAGTAACAGCTTGGACTTTTTACGAATGCATCAATCTTTCAGCTGTATCTCATTCTTTCTTTATCAAATAATCCCCTTGATAAAGCCTGATGCCTTTGATAAATTAACACAACAACGTCACTTATCATTTTAGATGTCATTTCGAGGAGCGAAGCGACGAGAAATCTTATTATAAAACAAATAGTTAAAGATTTCTCCCTTCGGTCGAAATGACAAGTGTCATTGTAGGGGTTAATTTTATATATTTATTTTAATCAGGAGGATATATGATCAGAGTCGGCGTAATCGGCGCAACAGGATATGCGGGTGCGGAGCTTGTCAGGATACTCTCCGGTCATCAGGAAGTAGAGCTGACGGTTCTGACTTCCAGGCAGTATGCAGGAGTGAAGTTTGATAGAGTTTACCCTGCAATGGCCGGAATTGTCACACTAATTTGTGAAGAGTTTTCTCTGAATATTATGTGTGAGAGGGTTGATGTTGTATTTACGGCTCTGCCGCACAAGACTTCCATGGAACTTGTGCCCGAGCTTATCAAGTGCGGGAAGAAGGTTGTGGATCTTTCCGCTGATTTCAGGTTCAAGGATGTCTCGCGGTATGAAACATTTTATCAGCAGCATACTGCAAAGGATTTGCTTGAAAAAGCTGTTTACGGCCTTTGTGAAATCTATTTTGACAGGATTCAAAATGCTTCCCTGATCGGTAATCCAGGATGTTATCCTACCAGTGTCATTTTACCGCTGGCCCCTTTTCTGAAACAAAATATTATTGATCTCAATACAATTATTGCGGATTCAAAATCAGGGGTCAGCGGTGCGGGAAGGTCTCCTTCTCTGACCACACACTTTTGCGAGGCCAACGAGTCATTAAAGGCATACAAAGTCGCCGAGCACAGGCATAATCCGGAGATGGAGGAGGTGCTCAGCCTTGAAGCCGGCAGTCCCGTCAACATAACCTTTGTTCCTCATCTTATTCCCATGACACGCGGTATGCTTACAACAATATATGCCGGCCTTGCAAGAAAGACCGATCCGGAAGAGATAGAGGATTGCATCGCCTCCTTCTATTCAGGCCGTCCTTTTATCCGTATATGCCCTGACAATACACTGCCTGATACATTGCATGTAAGAGGAACTAATTATTGTGACATAGGGTTTAAATTAGATGTGCGTAATAAACGCCTGATCCTGATTTCCGCAATCGATAATCTGGTTAAAGGCGCCGCGGGCCAGGCGGTTCAGAATATGAATATAATGCTGGGTATGGATGAAACCAGTGGGCTGAATAATATCCCCAAAAAGGAGCGCATAATATGAAAGCTTACCAACTTTCGGTATTAGCGGAAAACAAACCAGGCAGTCTGTCCAGAGTTACAAAAATTCTTGCAAAGGAAAAGATCAATATCCGCTCAATTACGATTTCCTCTCATGGTGAATTCGGGATTATTAATGCTATAGTTGATCATCCGAGGCAGGCACAAAAAGCGCTGGAGAGGGAGGGCCTTTCCGTCAGTTTAAAAGATATTATTGCCGTACACATCGAGGATAAACCTGGAAGTTTTGATAAACTGGTTCAATTGCTTGCAGATAAAAATATCAACATTGAAAATGCTTACGGTTTTGTGCTGGAAAGCTGGAAAAAAGCTATAATTATACTTGATATCAAAGAACTTGAAAGGGCTAAGGAGATACTTGAAAAAGCCGGTTTTGAAATTTTAAATGAAGAGGAAATGTCGGCTGTTGAGCCGTTTCATTATATGAGATATTAGCCCTACAACGACACTTGTCATTTCGACCAACGTGCAGCGCAGGCGCTTGCGCCGCGTGAGGGAGAAATCTTTAACTATTTGTTTTATAATAAGATTTCTCGTTGCTTCGCTCCTCGAAATGACATCTAAAACGGTAAGTGACGTTGTAGGGTTAGATAATACTCTTATTTCATCAATCCTGGAAGAAATGTTGCAATTTGCGGGAAAGGAATCAAAAGAAGTGTGCCTGCAATTAATGCGATAAGAAACGGCACAATTCCCTTGAATATAACATGAAGCGGCACGTCTCTTGCTATTCCGCTGACCACATATACGTTGACTCCTACAGGAGGAGTTATTACGCCGATCTGAGTTACCATAACAATTATCACGCCAAACCATAAAGGATCATAACCAAGATGATTTACCACCGGATAGAAGATGGGAACGGTCAGCATTATCAAGGCAAGGGCATCGATAAAACACCCGCCTATCAGATATACCAGTATAATTAAAAACATGATCGCATAGGGCGGTAATTGAAATTCTGATATGCAGTTTGCGATATCAAAAGGAATTCTCGTTATCGCCATGAAATGTCCGAAAATTGTGGCGCCTGCAACAATGACGAGAATCATACATGTGATTCTCGTTGTTTCAAAAAGCGAGGTGATAAAACATTGTAAAGTTAAGTTACGTCTGACAACAGCGAGAATTAGAGTGCCGAAAGCGCCGATGGCTCCTGCTTCTGTCGGCGTAAAGAATCCCGCAAAAAGTCCTCCCATGACCAGCAGAAATAATAGAAGGGTTTCAATTAGACCTGAAAGGGAGATCATTTTCTCCTTAAACCCTGTTTTTGGACTTTTTGGCGCCAGATCCGGTTTGATGCGTACCCATATAACAATAGATATGATAAACAGGAGGCTCAGAATCAGGCCCGGCATTAAACCAGCCACAAAAAGCTTGCCGATGGATTGTTCGGTCATAATTCCATATACGATAAAGATAACGCTCGGCGGGATAAGGATGCCAAGGCTTCCACCTGCCGCAACCGCTCCGGTGGCCAGCATTGGTTTATAGTTGTATCTTTTCATTTCCGGGAGGGTCGCAGCCGCCATGGTAGCCGCTGTTGCATTGGTAGAACCGCAAATTGCGGCAAAGCAGGCGCATGCTCCTATTGTGGCGATGGCCAGTCCTCCGGGCAGGTGGCCGATAAACTTATTTGCCGTGTCAAAGAGCCTGGAACTTATACCTGCATGAAAGGAAATTTGCCCCATTAGCACAAATAAAGGGATAACGGTCAGATTGTAAGACCCGAAAACGGAAAAAATATCTTTGGCGATTAAATTTAGCGATGCATCAAAGGAGACTAAATAACCAAAGCCCAGAAAACCTATTAGAGCCATGAGAAAGCCGACAGGCATTCTTGAAAATATTAGTAGAAAAAGGGCGGCAATACCGATGAGACCTGCAGCAGTTGGACTCACTTTGTCGCTACCCTGCTTACAGATTTTAAAAAATCCTTTAATAATACAAGGGAAAGAAGCCCACAACCGATAGATATTCCAAAAACGTAAGGATATATGGGCATCTGTAAAGTCATAGAGACCTCGCCGCTTTGCATAAGATCGGAAGCCAGCAATATAGTTTGCCAGGTTAAAAGCCCAAAAAGGAAGAGGCAGAGGAAGTCGTTGATAGCGCTGATGAAAAACCGGACCTTTTTAGGGAATTTTTGAAAAAGAAACTCAACAGCAATATGCCCTTTTTCAACTGAAGTATAGGCCAGCGAAAAGGATATAGCGATAGCTCCAAGCAGTCCGACCATTTCATATGTTCCTGGAATAGGATGACGAAAAATGCGAAGAATGACATCCGCGGATGTCAGCAGCATCATGGCTACAATGGCTCCGGCTGCGATCCAGTTAAATCTGTTTGCCAGTAAAATTATTAATTTTTCAAAGCGAAACATAAGATATAACCAAGGGTTCAGGGTTCAGGGGTTCAGGGTTCAAGGGTTAGAGAGTTAGAGAGCAATCAAGTGTGAACCTAATAACCTGATCTGTTATTCCCACCAGGTCTGTCATTCCCGCGAAAGCGGGAATCCAGTTTGTTTTTAGATATAACTGGGGTTCTGGATGCCCGCCTTCGCGGGTATGACATTAAAAAGTGACACTGTAGTATTAGTTGAACCCTGAACCCTTATTTTTTATATATTTTGCTGTATTCTGTAATCAGTTTTTTAACTTCCGCCACTGCTTTGTCTCTGGGGAGATTCTTTTTTCCGACCGCTTTTATGTAGTCATCGACAATCGATTTCACGGCATTGACCCATCTGCTGTTTTCTTTCTCAGAAAGTGGAATAATCTCATTGCCAAGGCTCAGCGTGAAATCATACCCTTCATCATCTCCCTTATCCCAGACTTCTCCATGAACATCGACCCATTCTTTGCTTATCTCTTCAATTATTTTTTTAATATCTTTTGGCAGGCTGTTCCATTTGTCCAGGTTCATAACCACAAACATGGCTGTAGTATATCCAACTCCGGTGCATTCTGTGGTGTATTTAACAACTTCTGCCTGTTTCCACCCCTTAAGGGTTTCTATGGGAGCAAAGGTGCCTTCAACCACGCCTTTTTGAAGAGCTTCATAAGTTGCGGGCTGCGGCATCGCTACCGGCACACCTCCAAGAGCCTTCACAACCTTTGCGCTCAGGCCGGTAGACCGTATCTTCATCCCCTTTATATCTTCCAGTTTTCTGACAGGTTTTTTTGTGTGAAGAAGGCCGGGGCCGTGGGCATGAATATAAAACACCTTAACATCGCTGAGTTCTTTTGGCTTCATCCGGTTATAAAATTCAGTGGCCACATGGGTTGCTACCTGACCATTTGGATAGCCATTGGGCAGATCAACAGCTTCCATTAAAGGAAAACGGCCCCTGGTATAGGCAAAGCAGGACATCCCAATATCCGATATTCCCTTTACAACCCCGTCATAACACTGGTTTGCCTTTGTCAAGGTGCCTCCGGGAAAAACAGTAATTTTTATCCTTCCGTTAGTGCGCTTTTCCACCTCATTTGCCCATGACACACCGGCTTTACATTGGCCGTGGGAAGGTGGGAAGAAAATGCTGTAGCTGAGTTCAGTTGTTTCAGGTTTGGAGCAGGCGGTAAAGATTGTACCAAAGGATAAGGCTACAAAAGATAAGATTAATACGGTCAAAAATAGGTTTTTTTTCATTTTTTCCTCCGACTGTAATAACTCATTATACATTATATTTGCATAAAATACTTCAAAAAGTGAGACCTTTGAAAAATGTTCAATTTTGCTCAAGTTCAAGGAAGGCAAAAATTTTAAACGTAGGAATACATTGAGTATTTCGAGGCTTAAAATTTGAGCCTGACGTAGTAATTAGGCAAAAGGGGGCGTTTTGCAAAGGTCTCAAAGTGTTATCTTTCTAATTAATTATTATTTAAGGTGTCAAGAATTATTTTTATTTTTCAGGTGTTACTGACTTGACAGAATTATAAACTGTATGGTAACAAATAAAACTAAAATTTTCACCTCCCTTGTTTGCGTGTAATGCACAGGCAGGCAAAATTGAACATTTTTCAAAGGCCTTAATTTATGCAGCGAAAAATCACATTTTTTATGTTAAGCGCTTCAGGCTCTCCAATAAAGCAGGTAACTCTTTCCAAAACATTTTTACGTTTTTCAGGCCTTTTTGTCGCAGCTATCATTATATTTTTTGGCTTTGTAATGTATGACTATTATGATGTTAAGCTGAAATTATCAAATATCAGAGGAGTGGAAAGCGATGTTCCCGAGCTATCTGATACAATAATCAGCCAGCGCAAGCAGATAAAAAATTTTGCAGATGAGATCAATTCCTTGAAATTGAAACTGGTTGATCTAAACAGTTTTGAAAAACAGATAAGGATTGTTGCCAATATTGAAAAACCTGCTGATCAGGACAACCTTTTTGGCATTGGCGGTTCAATGCCTGATGATCTTGACACTCAGATTCCGCTTACTGATAAACATAACAGCCTGGTTCGCGAAATGCACGAGCATACCAGGCAGCTTGATTTGGCATTAATAAATCAAAAGCAAGGATTTGAGTCGCTGTTAAAATATCTTGAAGATCAACGAAACCTTCTTGCTTCAACACCTGCTGTACGCCCGGTAAGCGGGTGGACATCATCAAGATTCGGATACCGCGTATCCCCGTTTACCGGCTTGCGCGAATTTCACAAAGGGTTGGATATTGCTACCCGGATGGGTACGCCTATAATTGCCACTGCCGATGGGGTCGTAACATTTGTCGGCAGAAAAGGCTTGCTTGGCAAAGTAATCATTATTGATCATGGCCATGGAATGGTTACCCGTTATGCGCATCTTCAGAAGACATTAAAAAAACGTGGCGAGTCTGTGAAGCGAGGAGACGCCATTGCGCTTGTCGGTAATTCAGGCAGAACCACAGGCTCCCATCTTCATTATGAGGTTCATCTTAACGGAATTCCGGTTAATCCTGAAAAATACATACTCAATTAGCGACCTTTGAAAATATTTTTCAAAGGTCTCATTTTGAGTTTTTAATTCCTTTCTCTTTCTTATCTTTGAGCGCCTCTCTGTAATTCCCGGTTTAAAAAACAGCAACTTAAATTCTTCATGGACATTTTGTGGAGTTCATCTTATTATAATTGATGAATTCGTAAAAATTCTCGGAATCGTCATGCCGGACTTGATCCGGCATCCAGAATGTATTGAATTTACTGGATTCCGGCTTTCGCCGGAATGACGGAAAAGAGAACTTTTCGACTTTTTACGAGTTCATCATAATTGAAGATTCCCTGTAGCAAGCTACATGGAATCTTCGACCGTAAGGAAGTTAGCCATTTTTAGATTCGCTCGCTAACCCCGTAGCAAGATACGGGGAATGCGCTCGCTATCGCGGTTCACAGTTTCGTAAAAAGTCGAATTCATAAGGTATTTATTAGGAGTATTTGTAGATAATGTTTGATTTTTTGACAAAAGTATTTGGAAGCAAAAACGAACGGGAATTAAAAAAGCTGCAACCTGTTGTAGATAAGATTAATGCTCTTGAACCCGAAATGCAGGCCATGAATGATGACCAGCTGAAAGGCCAGACAGTTTTGTTTAAACAGCGGCTTGAAAATGGAGCATCCCTTGAAGATATTCTTCCCGAAGCATTTGCAACTGTAAGGGAGGCTTCTGTGCGCACTCTTAAGATGCGTCATTTTGATGCCCAGCTTGTTGGCGGGATTGTTCTGCATGAGGGTAAGATTGCCGAAATGAAGACAGGTGAAGGAAAAACACTGGCCGCCACACTTCCTGTATATTTAAATGCTCTTTCAGGCAAAGGGGTGCATATTGTAACGGTGAACGATTATCTGGCAAAGCGTGATACAGAATGGATGGGGCAGATTTACAATTTTCTCGGTCTTTCTGTTGATTCCTTATTGCACGGCATGGATGATGTTGAGCACAAAAAGGCTTACAGCGCAGACATTACCTACGGCACGAACAATGAGTTCGGCTTTGACTATCTGCGGGATAATATGAAATTCGAGAGAGACTCGATTGTCCAGCGGAAACTTAACTTTGCCATAGTGGATGAGGTGGACAGCATATTAATCGATGAGGCAAGAACCCCGCTTATTATATCCGGTCCTGCTGAAAAATCGACCGATCTATACTACCAGGTAAACAGGCTGATACCGCGCCTTGTGCAAGACAAAGATTATGTTATTGACGAGAAGGCCAGAACATCGGTTATGACCGACAAGGGAATCGCAAAAGCTGAAAGCATTCTTAATGTAGATAATCTATATGATCCAAAACATATTGAGCTTCTTCATCATATTAATCAGGCGCTGAAGGCTCATACCCTTTTTAAGAGCGATGTTGATTATATTGTAAAGAATGGCGAGGTAATCATAGTAGATGAGTTTACAGGTCGCCTTATGCCGGGACGTCGCTACAGTGAAGGACTGCACCAGGCGCTTGAAGCCAAGGAAAACGTCAGGATAGAAAACGAAAACCAGACTCTTGCAACAATTACCTTTCAAAACTATTTCCGTATGTATAATAAGCTTGCCGGCATGACAGGTACGGCCGATACCGAAGCCGCTGAATTTAAAAAGATTTATAATCTTGACGTTGTGGTTATCCCCACCAACAAACAGATGATAAGGGCCGATTTCCCTGATGTTATTTATAAAACCAGAAAAGAAAAGTTTGAAGCAGCTATGGACGAGATAGTAAAGCTGTATAAAATGGGCCAGCCTGTTCTTGTAGGTACGGTTTCAATCGATGTTTCGGAAAAATTCAGCAAACAGTTAAAAAAGAAAGGCATCAAGCATTCTGTGCTTAATGCAAAAAACCATGAAAAAGAGGCGGAGATTATTGCCATGGCTGGTCAGAAAGGAGCGGTTACAATTTCAACAAGCATGGCAGGCCGCGGGACCGACATAGTATTAGGCGAAGGAGTTACCGAGCTGGGCGGATTGCATATTTTAGGCACTGAAAGGCATGAGAGCAGGCGTATTGATAATCAGCTTAGAGGTCGTTCCGGAAGACAGGGCGATCCTGGATCGTCCCGTTTCTATCTTGCTCTGGACGATGATCTTCTCCGTATATTCGGCGGAGAACGCATGACTTCGATTATGGACAGATTCGGCATGGAGGAGGGTGAGCCGATTGAACATAATCTTATAAGTAAAGCAATAGAAAATGCCCAGGCAAAGGTTGAAGGGCGCAACTTTGATATCCGTAAGCAGCTTATCGAGTATGATGATGTAATGAACCAGCAGAGAGAGGTTATATACAGGCAGCGCCGCGAAGCGTTGACAGGCAAAAACCTGGAAAGCTCTATTGTTGATATGATTTGTGAACTGGCCGGAAATATTGCCGGTGTTTTTGCCGATGAAAAGGTCCTCCCCGAAGAATGGGATATAAATGGGCTAAATGAAGCAGTGTTTAAGCAGTTTAACTTTCGTCTGGGCAGGATAGATGATGACACATTGGAGGGTCTGACCAGAGAAGGGCTTGCCCGGTTGATTTCTGATGCCGCCATCAAGGTATATGATGAAAAGGAGGCCGAGATAGGCGCGGAAAATATCAGGGACCTGGAACGGATTATAATGCTGCAGACTGTAGGCAACCTGTGGAAGGATCACCTTCTAAGCATGGATCATCTAAAGGAGGGGATTGGTCTTAGAGGCTATGCTCAGCAGAATCCTTTGATTATTTATAAAAAAGAAGGATTTGAAATGTTTCAGGATATGATCTCCAGGATCAAAGAGGGGACTGTTGAAATTCTGTTTAGAGTGCAGATAGCAGAACCTGAAAGGATTGATAATTTAAGGAGGCCGGAAGAGCAAAACCTTGTATTTTCCAGCGGGGATGATACTGGAAGAAAAAAACCGGTCAGGCGAACGGAAAAGAAGATTGGAAGGAATGCTCCGTGCCCATGTGGGAGTGGAAAGAAGTATAAGAAGTGTTGCGGAAGATAGAGGTATGGGTAATTATAGCCCTGAAGCAGACGATGTTGTACGTTCAGAGACCCTGGATGATGTAAGGGAACCTTCCATGTACAGGGTGTTGCTTCATAATGATGACTATACCAGCATGGAGTTTGTTGTGGAGATCCTTCAATTTGTATTTAATAAATCAGCGGAGGAGGCGACACTCATTATGCTGAAAGTCCACAATGAAGGGATAGGGCTTTGCGGCGTTTATACCTATGAAATAGCTGAAACCAAGGTAGATACGGTTCAAGTTTTAGCCAGGGAAAGAGAATTTCCTCTTAAATGCACCATGGAGAGAGATTAGGATTAGGAGTAAGATTTCTCGCTCCGCTCGAAATGACAACTTTGGCACGTTTTTGGAGAGAGATTAGGCCATGATAAGTAAGGAAATAGGCGCAACTCTGGGCTTTGCGGCCAGAGAAGCAAAAAAAAGGCGTCATGAGTATCTCAGTTTAGAGCATGTGCTTTTTGCTGTCTTAAATGATAGCGCAGGCATAAAAATTATCGAGAGCTGCGGCGGTAATGTAGAAAATCTAAGCAAAACCGTAGAGGATTTTTTAAGCGACCAGATGGAGAGTGTTCCAGAAGAGACCGAGTATGTGCTTCAGCAGACAATCGGTTTTCAGAGAATGATTAAAAGGGCGGTTAGCTATGTGCGTTCGGCTGAGAAGCAGGAAGTTACTGTAGGGGATATACTGGCTTCCATGTTTCAGGAAAAGGATTCCTATGCCGCATATTTTCTGGCAAAGGAGGGTATTACCCGGCTTGATGTTTTACATTATATTTTCCATGAAGCTTCAGATAGTTATTCCCAAAAGAAAAAAACAGATCCTCTTGAGGCTTTTACAATAGATCTTGTTAAAAGGGCTTCCCTGGGAAGACTTGATCCGCTTATTGGCCGCAGCCTTGAACTGGAGCGCACCATCCAGATTCTTTGCCGGAGACGAAAGAATAATCCTGTATATGTGGGCGATCCCGGCGTTGGGAAAACCGCGATGGCCGAGGGACTTGCTATAAAAATTTTCAATGGATCTGTTCCCGATCTTCTCAAAAATGTTAGCATATATTCACTCGATCTCGGCATCCTTCTGGCAGGAACGAAATTCCGCGGCGACTTTGAGCAGCGTTTAAAAGGTGTTTTGTCGGCGCTCAAAAAGATAAAGGATGCAGTCTTGTTTATTGACGAGATTCATACTGTTGTGGGGGCAGGTGCAACCAGCGGCGGGTCCATGGATGCATCAAATATTTTAAAGCCGGCTCTTGCGACCGGTGAACTTCGGTGTATCGGCTCAACTACATATGAGGAGTATAAAAATTACTTTGAAAAGGATCGAGCTTTGTCGCGGCGATTTGAAAAGGTGGAAATCACAGAGCCTTCTGTTTTAGAATCATTTAAAATCTTAAAGGGCCTTAGATCGGTTTATGAAAAGCATCACGGTATTGTCTATACTGATCATGCGCTGAAAGCCGCCGTTGAATTGTCTGCCAAATATATCAATGACCGTTATCTGCCTGATAAGGCCATAGATGTGATAGACGAGGCCGGGGCGTTTGTCAGGCTTTCAGGTTCTTCCCGCAGAAAAAGGATCAACCCCTCGGACATTGAAAAGATTGTGGCCAGGATAGCCAGAATTCCGGCCATTAGTGTGACGACATCGGATAAAACAAAGCTGGAAAGCCTTGAAGACAGGCTGAAGCAGGTGGTATTCGGGCAGGACGATGCCATAAGATATCTTGTCACTTCAATAAAGCGTTCACGAGCCGGGCTTGCCTCAGCCGACAAACCGGTTGGATCATTTTTGTTTACAGGTCCGACCGGCGTTGGGAAGACAGAGGTGGCCAGGCAGGTTGCGATGAGTTTAGGGATTAAGTTTTTGCGTTTTGATATGAGTGAATATATGGAAAAGCATGCTGTAGCACGCTTTATAGGAGCTCCTCCCGGCTATATAGGCTTTGAACAGGGGGGCCTCCTGACCGACGGTATCCGCAAGCATCCTTATAGTGTTTTGCTTTTTGACGAGATAGAAAAGGCTCATCCGGATATGTTTAATATTTTGCTCCAGGTTCTGGATCATGCGACCTTGACAGACAATAATGGGAAAAAGGCTGATTTTAGAAAAGTTATCATTATTATGGCTTCAAATATTGGAACAAGGGAGATGAGCGTTCAAACAATCGGCTTTGGAGAATCAGAACTTGGCGCACAGTCCAAGGGAAAAAAGGCTGTTGAAAAATATTTTAGCCCGGAATTCAGAAACCGCCTTGATGGAATAATTAACTTTAATTCATTGACGCCTGAGATTATGAAAAAGGTGGTTGATAAATTCATGGCGGAGATCAATGAGCAGCTTTTTGCCAAAAAAGTTTTTCTTACACTCTCGCCCAGCGCCCGGACATGGCTGGCAAAAAGGGGGCATGATCCGAATTATGGAGCAAGACCTCTTCACAGATTATTACAGACTGAGATCAAGGATATCCTCTCAGATAAGATTTTGTTCGGGCAGCTTGAAAAAGGGGGTAAGGTTTTTATTGATGTTAAAGACGACAGGCTGAGCTTTGTGTATGGACAATGAGGAGTAAGGAGTAGAGAGTAAGGAGTAGGGTTAGAGATGGAAAAGGAGGTATATCAAGGTTATAGAGATTTGAAGGTATTCCAGATGTCATACCAGTTAGCCCTTGAAGTTCATGAGCTTACAAAGGCATTTCCTAATGAGGAGAGATTTGCTTTGACAGATCAGATTAGACGTTCGTCTCGAAGTATACCAGCCAATTTGGCTGAAGGATGGAAAAAAAGAAGATATCAGAAGATGTTTATTAGTAAAGTTATTGATGCTGCCGGCGAAGCGGGCGAAACCGAAGTCTGGTTGGATTTTTCAAAAGATTTAAAATATATTTCTGAAAATAAGCATCAAGAACTAATAAAAAAATACGATGAAGTCAATCGTATGCTTTTTGGTATGATCGATAAAGCTCATAAGTTTTGTAGATAATAATAAATACTCCTTACTCCTTACTGCTTACAGCCTACTCCCTACTGCTTACTGTTTACTGTTGCATCCTTAACCCTTGAGCCCTTGCTTAAACAAATGCCAGTTTTTTTATTGTCCGATGAAATTAAGTTTCCTTCGCCTCAACTTGCACGCAACGACGGTTTGTTAGCGGTAGGAGGCGATCTTAGCCAAAAGCGTCTTCTACTTGCCTATAGCATGGGAATATTCCCATGGTTTTCTTATGAAAATCATATTTTGTGGTGGTCACCCGACCCCCGTCTTGTGCTGTATCCTTATGAGATAAAGGTTTCAAAAACATTAAAAAAGGTTATACAAAAGGATATATTTCACATAACAATTGATCAGGCTTTTAATCAGGTTATAACATCCTGCGCCCGGATTCGGTTGCAGAAAAATGAGGGAACCTGGATCGATGAGGATATGGTTAAAGCCTATTGCAGTCTCCATGAATCAGGTTTTGCGCATTCAGTGGAAGCGTGGTATGAAGGTGAATTGGCAGGCGGGCTATATGGTGTTTCCCTTGGGAAGTTTTTTTCAGGTGAATCTATGTTTACACGCGTAAACAATGCTTCAAAGGTGGCACTTGTCTTTCTGGTAGAATATCTGAAAAAATTATCATTTGATATAATAGACTGCCAGGTTTCCACAAAGCATCTAATAAATTTCGGAGCAAGGGAGATACCGAGAAAGGATTTTTTAAAGCAGCTTGAAAAATCATTGGAAGCGCCGACTAAAAAAGGCCGTTGGAAATGTAATTTTGAATTTTCTCTGTGGTCTCTGTGTGCTCCGTGGTGAAGATGTAAAGTTAGCGATAATGAGGGTACCTGATATGGAAAAAGACTGTATTTTTTGTGATATTATAAATGGCAAAATGGGAACCAAATTCTTATATGAAGACGATACCCTTGTGGTTTTTAAAGATATTAATCCTGCGGCCCCTGTTCATCTTTTGATTGTGCCCAGGAAACACATAAGGAGTGTAAATGATTTAGAGCAAGAGGACAAAAAGATAGTATCTGAAATGATAATGGCCGGCAAGGACATGGCAAAGAAGCAGGGTGTTGCAAAATCAGGCTATAAACTCATTTTTAATGTGGAAAAGGGGGGCGGACAGATTATTTTCCATCTGCATCTGCATCTTATTGGCGGGTGGAGGAAATAGGTGGATAGGTTTGCAGTTTAAAATATAATTTTGAGTTTTTAATTTTTAATTATGAATGCCCGCCGTGCTCGCGC